>Ga0101944_10000639_pt1 | contig 96601 bp, 68 predicted proteins | sample DewCreD2012metaG_FD_75245 | JGI IMG/M metagenome (GOLD analysis project Ga0101944, IMG submission 75245) | Hot spring sediment bacterial and archeal communities from British Columbia, Canada, to study Microbial Dark Matter (Phase II) - Dewar... ... | reverse complement strand
GCCGGCAACATCTTTCGTCAGGCGACGATCGGGCCGTCCGATCCCCATCGCACCACGCCGTAGCACGACGCGCACGTCGCGTCAGCGACGTGGTTCACCGGACGGATACCGCGCGTTCGTGGTCGGGGCCAGAAGGTGGCGGGAGGGGCGCGGACGCGCGGCATGGGGCAGACGACGATCATCTCGTCGCGGACGTTGCTGCGGCATGCGGGCGCGGTCCGGCGGGCGGGCGCAGGGGACGTCGACGGCACAGCCACCGGGCGAAGGAGCGTCGGGCACCGGCGTTTCGTCGCGTGCCGCGACGAATGCGGAAGGTAGTGGATCAGGAGCCCGGCCGTTCCTCGGCGGGAAGCTCGACGCAGCGCCCGCCGCGCGTGGTCGTGCGGATTCCGGCGAGCGCCTCGCGCTGTTCGACCACCCAGGCCCGGCCCGCTTCGAGCCGTAGTCTGAACTCGATCTCCCGGCGCAGGCCGTCGCGCGCCTGTTCCAGTGGCCGGACGACCGAGGGGTCGAGCCCGGCCGTGCGCGCGGCGTATTCGGCCGCGATCTGCTCATCGGTGGCACGCACGCCGCGCTCGTCGGAGATCGCCGCCGCCACCTTGTAGGCCAGCACCTGGGCCTCCAGCGACGCCTCGACTTCGGCCATGCCGACGCCGAGCTGCTGGAACATGCCGTACATCTGGACCGGCTCGCCGCCCATGCGTTGCGCGAGCATCCCCGCGGCCTGCTGCACCTCCCAGGATTCCGCGCGCAGCCCGCGCGCCCGCGCCTCGCGCTCGACGATCCGCTGGTCCACGAGCGTCTCCAGCGCCTCGGCCCGCAACGGGTCGTCGTCCGGGATCTCGGCGGGATCGATCGCCCGGCCCTGCCAGGCCGCCAGCAGGCGGAGCTGGGCATCGACCTGGGCGCGGGTGATCGCGTCGCAGCCGATGCGGCGGACGACGGCCGAACCGTCGACGACGGTCCGCGGAGCGGCCGGAACGTCACGCGCGGTCGCGCCGGCGTCGACCGGCGGCAACGACGGGGCGGAGCCGGCATCGGTCGCAGGAACGACCGATGCCTCCGGACCGACCGGAACCACGGCGGCGGCAACCAAGCCTTCCTCCGTCCCTTGCCCCACGCCGGCGTCCTCCGGGGCGGGCGGCACGACCGCGGCGGCCGCGTCGCGTCCCGAATCCGTCCGGCCGGCGTCCGCCGCGCCGGCGGCGGCGGTGCGCGGGGGCGGCGCGGAGCAGGAGGCCGCCGCGACCGCCAGGAGCGACCAGAGGCTGCGCGTTGCCGCCCGGAGCATCGTTCCTCCTCGTCCGGCAGACCCGGCTGCCGCCCCGGATTCATGCCTCGAACCGACGCGAAAAGCAAAGCCGACACCGCTCGACCATGCGGGGCATGCGGGGTTCGGGCCGGCGCGGTCCCCTCCCCGGGGACGCAACCGGCGGCTCGGAAGAGGATCACGTCGTTGGTCGGGTTGACGTCCGGTCCGCCGAGATCGGGGTGAAAAGTCTCCGCCTCACAGGCAGGCGGCGCCCGTCGGATCGCACAGGCCGCTGCCGTCGGAGCGGCAGCAGTCGTTGTCGCACTGGTCGTTGCTCGTGCAGGCCGGCTGGCAGACGTTGACGATCGCCACCCGCTCGCACGCCCAGCCGTCCCGGCATTCGTCGCCCCCCGGCGTGCACCGCCGGGCGCAGAACCCGATCTCCCCCGGCCGCGCCAGGCAGACCGCGCCGGCCGGACAGCCGTCGGGGCTGGTCATGCCTCCCGTGCACTCCTCGATGCAGGTTCCACCCGGCGCGCCGCTCAGGATCTCGGCCAGGCACGTCCCGCCGGTGCAGCCCGACGTCAGGCCGCACGCCTGGCCCAACTGCGACGCCTCGAACGGCGGCTGGCAACGGCCGGCGCCGAATTCGAGCGACCCGAAGCCGGCCGACGGGTCGCAGATCCAGCCCGGCATCGTGCACCCGCCCTCGCCGCAGTCCACGGTGCACACGTTGCGGGGGCCGGCGAGGTTCTCCCCCACCGCCTGGCACGAATAGCCGGTGCGCGGGCAGGCGGAGGAGGACGCCGGGTCGCAGGCTTCGAGGCAGATTCCGGAAACCTCGGGGTCGAGGCCGGGAGTCCCGTCGTCGTCGCAGTCGTCGCCGGCGGTCGAGTTGTCGTCGTCGCAGCGCTGGACGCAGACACCGCCGTTGGTGCAGTCCGCGTCGGCCAGGCAGGCCTGGATGCAGACGCCGCCGGGCGGGCCCGAGGCCGGGAACACGCCGACGAACGACGAATCCTCGGCCACGCAGGCCGAGCCGACCGCGCAGCCGGCGCCGTCCGCGCAGGCGCCGCCGTTGCGCGCCCCGTCCGGGTCCCGGCAGATCGGAGGCGACCCCGTCGTATCGCAGACCTGTCCCGCCGCGCAGTCGGCGTTGGTCCGGCACAGCGGCAGGCAGGCCGCCTCCGCCGGCCCGGTCGCGTCGGGGTCGACACAGATGTAGCCGCTCCGGCAGTCCGGCGCCGAAGGACGGCAGCGGTCGGCGCACCAGCCGAAGCCATGCTCGTCGACCAGGCACACGGTGTCCGCCGCCCCGCCCGGACAATCCGCCGCGCTCCGGCACCCGAACCCCGTGCAGTAGCCGTCCGGGAAGGTCAACCCGACGAACGCGCGGATGCAATCGCCCGGCACCGCGCCGTCCGCGCACTCCGCACCGTCGGTGCACGCCGAGCCGACCGGCAGGAGCGACGGCCCGCCGTCGTCCGGAACGACGTCCCCCGCGTCCGCATCGGCGCCGACGTCGGCGTCGGCGTCGGCGTCCGCCGCGACGTCGGGCTCCACCGTGTCGGCATCGGCGTCCGCCGCGACGTCGGGCTCCACCGTGTCGGCATCGGCGTCCGCCGCGACGTCGTCGACCGTCTCGACGAACTCGCTGTCCGCGGCGTCGCCGGTCAGGCGGCTGCCGTCGTCCCCGCACCCCGCCGCCGCCCCGACGATCCACCAGAGCCCCACGAACATCGTCCGTCTCATGGCATCCTCCCCCGGCACCGCGCCGGCGGCGCCGAACCGCATGTGCGAATCGATAGTCTGGCACGACGGACGGGCACGGGCAATCGGTCCGGCCCGAACCTCGCGGGAAAGGCGCACCATGGGACGTCCGACTCGCGCGGGCCAGGGTCCGGGCGTTCCGCTCGACGGCCCAGGGAAAGCGGAGGCGGCCGCGCGTCGGCGCGGGGTGCGGGTGTCGTCCGAGCCGCAGGCGGTCGACGAGGAACAGGCGGTCGCTCCGCTCCGTCAGGCGTGGATCGCGCGGCCGTCCACCGCCAGCGCCGCCTCCTTGAGCGCCTCGGCCAGGGTCGGGTGCGCGTGGCAGATCCCGGCGAGGTCCGCGGCGGTGGCGCGGAGCGCCAGCGCCGCCGTCGCCTCGGCGATCAGCTCGCCGACGTGCGGCCCGATCATGTGCACGCCGAGCAGCCGGCCGGTGGCCGCCTCGGCGAGCACCTTCACGCGGCCGTCGATCGTCCCCAGACAGCGGGCCCGGGACGTCGCGCGGAAGTGGAACACCCCCTTCTTGAACTCGGCGCCGGCCTCCCGCAGCGCCTCCTCCGTCCGACCCACCGACGCGATTTCCGGTTCCGTGTAGCAGACGGCCGGGATCGCGTCCTCGTTCACGCGCGTCTCCCGCCCCGCCAGCCGCTCGACGCACGCCACCCCCTCCTCCGACGCCTTGTGCGCCAGCAGCGGCCCGCGGACCGCGTCGCCGATCGCGTACACGCCGGCCGCCGTCGTGGCCCAACCGTCGCCGATCGCGATCCGGCCCTTCTCGTCGAGGGCCACACCAGCGGTCTCCAGCCCGAGGTCGGCGGTCGCCGGTCTGCGGCCGACGGCGACCAGCACCCGGTCGCCGCGTACCGGTTCCTGGCCGTCGATCTCCACCACGCACTCGCCCTGCTCCACGCCGGCGCCCCGGACGCGGCAGCCGAGACGGAACTCGAGCCCCTGGCGGGCCAGGAGCTTCTGCGCCTCGCGGGCGATCTCCAGATCGGCGCCCGGCAGGATCCGGTCGAGGTACTCGACGACCGTGACCTGCGAACCGAGCCGGCGCCAGACCGTTCCCAGCTCGAGGCCGATGAAACCGGCGCCGATCACGACCAGCCGCTTCGGCGCCGCGGCATAGGCGAGCGCCTCGGTCGAGGTCGCGATCCGGTCGCCGTCCAGCGCCACGCCGGGCAGCGTGGCCGGTTGCGAGCCGGGGGCGAGCAGCACGTGCCGGGCTTGCAGCTCGAGCGCATCCCGGCCTTCGACGCGCACCACGCCGGCGCCCGCCAGGCGGCCGCGCCCGAGGTAGCGCGCGACCCGGTTCTTCTTGAACAACGCGGCGACGCCCGCGGTCAGCCCTTCGACGATTCCGTCCTTGCGCCGGTGCAGCGCCGCCAGGTCCAGTTCGGCCCCGGCCACGCGGATGCCGTGCTCGGCCAGGCGCTTTCCGGAAGAAACCTCCTCCCAGCGCGCGGACGACTCGAGCAACGCCTTGGTCGGGATGCAGCCGACGCGCAGGCAGGTCCCCCCGAGCCGCTCGTGCTCCTCGACGCAGGCGACCGACATCCCGAGCTGCGCGGCGCGGATCGCCGCGACGTAACCCCCCGGGCCCGCCCCCACCACCACCAGGTCGTACGATTTCCGTTCCATGCCTCACGCTCCCGCCGCGAGCGTCGCCCGCGGCCCGGCGGCGCCGCGCCCGGCCTCCGTGCCGTTCGGCCCGCCGCAGCGCGGATGCTAGTACGGCGCGGGCGAAGTTCGTAGAGGGTTCGGCCCGGAGCCGGTGCCGCCCGCTCCGCGCCCGACCGCAGGCGGAGCGGACCGGCCGGCTAGCGGGATGGAGCATCGGCGATGCGCAACAGGCCGCCCATCGTGCCGAGGTACGCGGCGCCGTCGGGGCCGAGCGCCAGCGGCTGGCCGAAGTTCGCGTAGTCCAGCCCCGCACCCGTCGGGATCCGGAACGCCGTCCGCCCCGTCTCGAACTCGACCGCCGTCAGGAAGAAGTCGTAGTCTCCGTCCGTGCGCCGCTCGTAGGTGTAGACGTAGAGCAGCCCGTTGGCCAGCGACAGCTTGGGCAGGACCTGCGACGACTTCTCCGCGCTGCGCCAGACCTCCCGGCATTCGTAGCCGCCGGCGCCGTCGGGCAGCGCGTCGACCCGCGCCAGCCCGCCGGCGTGCTCGAGCCAGCAGCGGCCGGCGCCGAGGATGTTCCGGCGATCGATGCCGTAGTTGTTGTCGACGATCACCGAGTACTCGAGTCCCCGCGGCCCGCGACGCACCAGGCCCACCAGCGCGTTCTCGGTGGTGCTCGCCCCCTCGTCGAACACCGGCCGGCGGCAGGCGACGCCGCCGTCCGCGCGCCGCAGGAACAGCACGTTCATCCGCGGCTCGGCGTTGTCCCCGATCGCGACCAGCTCGCCGAAGAGCTGGGGGGTCGTGCCCGATCCCTGGTTGAAGTTGCCGGGCTTCACCCGGGAGCCCCGGTCGTACGCCGTCCGCCAATCGATCACCGGCGTCCCCGCCGCGTCGGCGCGGAACCGGTACAGGGCGTGGTCCGTGACCACGTACACGCCGTCCTCCCCGACGGCGAACGAGTTCTCGATCTCCTCGCCGCCGAGGTCGAGGGTCGCGACGGCGCCGTCCGCCCGCCGGACCGTGCCCACCACTCCGTAGCGGGTCGTCCACCACAGGTGCCGGCCGTCCCAATCGGGAATCGTCATCTGCACGTGGTCCCGCGCCGGTGCCGTCATCGGCACGACGTGCGCCGAGAGATCGTGCCGCTCGGCCTGGACGAACGCCGCGCCGCCCGGGGCGATCTCGAGCACCTGGATCGCGTTCTCGGCGTCGGTCAGGAGCAGCCGGTTCCGCGCGTCGAGCACGAAATACGCCGCGCCGGACGTGTCGTCGTACGGGAACAAAGGGTCGGTGGGGTCCCGGGGCGGGAGCGGATACGAGGCGAGCGGCGCCAGGGTGACCGGGTCGAGCCGCAGCATCGAGAACTGCAGCAGCACGGCGCTCGTCGTCAGGATGCGGTCCTCGGCGTCGAAGGCGATCGTCGCGCAGGTGTTGAGCACGTCCGCGTACCGCCGCAGCTCGACCACCGGGTCCGCGCCCGACGGGCCGGGCGTCTCGTAGGTGTCGGTCATGTACGCGTCGTTGTGCATGTTGCTGCGGCCGTTCGGCGCGAGGAACGGGTGCTGCGGCACGGGCAGGTGCTCGACGGCCGGGCCGGCGTCGTCGCCGGCCGAGCACGCGCCGAGCCAGACGAGCGCCCAGGCCGCGGGGAACACCGGGGCCGAAGCGCGAACCGGGATCTCGCCTTCGTGTCGCATCGTGCCTCGCGTCGCGGCCGCCGGAACCGCCGGGCCGGGACGCCGGCCGCTTCTAGCGCCCGCGCCGCCGGATGGCAACCCCGCCGGCGGAGCGGCACGGCGCGAAGGCTCGTCCTCCGCACCGTCGCACCGCGGGGAGGCGGGGAACGGACGTCCGAACCGACCCGCGCGCTACGGGACCGCGCGATGGAACACCACGGTCGCGCCGGTGGCCGTCTGCTGGACCACCGAGGTCCCCGCGGCGACCGCGAACGTGGTCGAATCGGCCGGGGCGACGTACGGCGTGGAAACGCCCCGGGCCACCGGGTCGGTCGGCGCGACGACCGCGAGCTGCGTGCCCGTCGCGTCCGTTCCGGCCCCGAGCCCCGGCACCAGCCCCGAGGGCGCGAGCAGCCGCCACGTCTCCGCGGGAGCGGAGTCGAGCAGGATCACGGTGCCCCCGGCTTCGACCCAGGCCGGCAGCACCGCAGCCCAGGCGGCGCCGATCGCGTCGAGCGTCGCCGTGTCCGGTCGCCGTTCCTGCTCGTGGATCAACAGCACATCCGCGGCGGGCAGCCGGACGGCGAGCGCTCCGGAGTCCGCGAGCGTCTCGATCCGCGCCGTTCGCATGGCCGGGGGGCTCATCGCCGCCGTGATCGCCGCGCGCGCGTTGGCCGCCTCCCCGCCCGGCGCGACGTCCGCGTACTGCACGTATTCCAGGACAGCGATCCCGTCGAACTCCTCGGCGGTCAGCACCGCGTTGACCAGCAGGGCGTCGGTCGCGGGCCGTCGCGCGGCGAAGTCGTGCCCGATCAGCACCACGTCGCCGTAGGTGCGTCCCAGCGAGAAGTCGTACCGTCCGGCCGCCCCGGGCGTCACGCCGTCGACCAGGAAGGAGTACTCGCCCGGCTCGAACACGCGATACGCGCGGATCGGCGTGCCGGCGGCGCAGAACACCTCGTCCGCGCCCAGCGGACCCGCGGGGCAGGAGCCGCGCGCGACCGCCGCCAGCAGCTCGGACGTCTCGTAGGACCAGAGTTCGATCCGGAGCAACGTGCGGCTCGACAGTTCGAACCGGTACATCTCGTCCGCCGCGCCCGCCCCGCCGCAGGAGGTCGACAGGTCGTCGCGCGCGGCCGTCGTGTCGGGGCCGTCCCCCGAACCGACGCCGACGCTGGTCGAGAGGTCGCCCAGGTCGAGCGCGTGCTCGCAATGGTCCTCGGGGTCGATCAGCACGTTCAACTCGTACGAACCGGGATCCTCCTCCTTCACGAACACGTGATAGACGCCCGGCGGGTAGCGGCCGAAGACCCAGGTGCGATCGGTCATCGGACTGCCGCCGTCGTCGTCGCACGAGAGCGCCGGCCCGGCCGCGCAGTCGGCCCCGCGCAGCTCGAGCGCTTCGCCGGAGGCGCGCTCCACGGTGAGACGAACGGTCCGCGGCGCCGTCAGCTCCAGCCGATAGACCCGGTCGGGCAACGTGCCGAAGGCCGTGCGGCCGCACGACAGCCGGTAGTCGTTGCGCGCGCAGGACAGGTCGCCGGGGTAGACCGTCAGGCCCGAGACCTCCGCGATCGGGAGCGGCTCCGCGCAGGTGTCGCCCGGCCGCGTCCCGCGACAGACGCCGGCGCGACAGACGTCGCCCTCCGTGCAGTCGTCGCCATCGTCGCACGCAAGTCCGTCGGCGCGGGGCGCCGTCCGGCACGCCCCGGTCGCCGGGTCGCACGCGCCGGCCACGCACGGCCCGTCGAAGGGCGAGCAGTCGACTCCCGCGCAGGGGTCCGGGACCTCGGCCCCGTCGTCCGCCGCACCATCCTCTCCGCCGTCCGCGTCGCCGTCCGCCGCACCATCCTCTCCGCCGTCCGCGTCGCCGTCCGCCGCACCATCCTCTCCGCCGTCCGCGTCGCCGGCGTCGGCATCGGCGTCCGCCGCAACCTCCGCGCCGTCCCCGGCCTCCGGCGGGACGTCCGTCGCATCCGTCGTCGAACCGTCCCCGCCTCCGCAAGCGAGGCCCCCGAACCATCCGGCGAGCGCGAGCCAACGAAGTCGCATCGAGTTCCTCCTCCCGCGGGCTTCGCCGGCAGTCTGACGCAATCGCCCGCGCCTCGCAACGGACGGCCCGGACCCCGATTCCCGCCGCACGCCGCAGCACCGGCGCCGCGCCGGGGGCGGTTGGGGCGTCGGCGGGTGGGCCCGCGGATTCCTCTCGAGCGGTGCGATCGGTCTTGCGGAAGGACTTGCCTGCGGCGGCGATCCGGCGCCGGTCCCCGGTCGTACCGGTGCCGCGGTGCGCGCGGGTCCCCGGCGATCGCGCGCCCGCCGGTGTCGCCGACGGGCGGTCTCGCGGCGTCGGCTCACGAGGCGGGCGGCTCGACCGCGTCGGCCGGCGTCGGTGCGGCCGCCGGTTCGGGGGTTTCCTCGCCGCGCGCGGCCGCACCGCCCGGATCGCCCGCCGACGGCGCCGCCGGCCCGGCGCCACGGCGGCGGAACGGGCGCCAGCGGCGGAGCCCCTCGAAGTAGGTGAAGATCACCGGCGTCACGTACAGCGTGAGCAGTTGGGACACCAGCAGGCCGCCGACCACGGCCAGGCCGAGCGGCTGCCGGGCCTCGCCGCCGGCGCCGTAGCCGACGGCGATCGGCAGGGTCCCGAACAGCGCGGCGAAGGTGGTCATCATGATCGGCCGGAACCGCACCACGCACGCCTCGTGGATCGCTTCGCGGGGGGCCTTGCCGGCGGTGCGCTGCGCCTCCAGCGCGAAATCGATCATGATGATGCCATTTTTCTTCACCAGGCCGACGAGCATGATGATGCCGACGAAGGCGAAGAGGTTGAGCTCGCTATGGAAGAGCATCAGCGTGATCACCGCGCCGGCGCCGGCGAACGGCAGGGCGGAGAGGATCGTGAACGGATGGAGGAACGACTCGTAGAGGATGCCGAGGACCAGATAGATCACCAGGATGGTGACGAGCAGCAGGGTGCCGAGGCCGGCCAGGGAGTCCTGGAAGGCCTGGGCCGTGCCCTGGAACGCGGTCGAGATGCCGGCCGGCAGCACCTCCGCGGCCGCGGCGCGGACCTGCTCGAGGGCGGCGCCGAGCGCCACGCCCGGCTGGAGATTGAACGAGAGCGTGACCGACGGAAGCTGTCCGGAGTGGCTGATGCGGAGCGGACCGACGGCCGGCTCGATCCGGGCCAGCGTGTCCAGCCGGATCAGCTCGCCGCTCGCGGCGCGCACGTACAGCCGCGACAGGTCGGCGGGGCCGCGCTGGAACTCGGGGGCGACTTCGAGCAGCACCTTGTACTGGTCCTCGGGCGCGAAGATGCTGGTGACCTGCCGTTCGCCGTAGGCCGAGTGGAGCGCCAGCTCGAGACTTTCGACGGAGACGCCGAGCGCCGCGGCCCGGTCGCGATCGATCGCCACGCGCACCTCGGGATTCCGCAACTGCAGGTCGCTGCTGACGTCCGTCAGACCCGGCAGCTCGCGCATCCCGGCCTCCAGCCGCGGGGCCCAGACGTACAGGTCTTCCAGGCTCGGACTGATCAGCGTAAACTGGTACTGGCTTCCCGTCCGGCGGCCGCCGATGTTGATGAGCGGCGGGTTCTGCGCGAACGCCCGCACGCCGGGCACGGCCGCGAGTTTCGGTCGCAGCGATTCCACCACCTCGTCCGCCGACAGCGGCCGCTCGCCGCGCGGCTTGAGCCGGACGAACATCCGTCCGGTCTCGGTTCCAGACATCGGCCCGCTGCCGGCCGACGACATGAACCGCTCGACGTTCGGGTCGCGCGCGACGATCGCCGCGAGCTGCCGCTGGTGCTCGACCGCCGCCTCGAACGAGATCCCCTCCTGCGCCTCGACCGTGATGTTGATCTGGCCCGTGTCCTGCGTGGGCAGGAAACCCTTCGGCACCCGCTGGAACAGGAGCACGGCGGCGGCGGACACCGCGACCGTGAAGAGCAGGGAGATCCAGCGCCGGCGCAGCGCGAAACGCAGGCTGGCGCCGTAGGCGCGCAGCACGGCGTCGAACGCCGCTTCCGACCCGCGGTACAGGACGCCGCGGCGCGCGGCGCTCGCGGGCCGCAGCAGCCGGCCGCAGAGCATCGGGGTCAAGGTCAGCGAGACCACGCCCGAGATGAGCACGGCGACGCCGATCGTCACCGCGAACTCGCGGAACAGCCGCCCCACGATCCCGCCCAGGAACAGCACGGGCACGAACACCGCGGCCAGCGAGACGGTCATCGAGACGATCGTGAAGCCGACCTCGCGGGCGCCGTCGAGCGCCGCCTGGAGCCGCGACTTGCCCTGTTCGAGATGTCGCACGACGTTCTCGAGCATCACGACGGCGTCATCGACGACGAACCCCACCGACAGCGTCAGCGCCATCAACGACAGGTTGTCCAGGCTGTAGTCGAGCAGGTACATCGCCGCGAAGGTGCCGACGATCGACAACGGAATCGCCAGCGACGGGATCAGGGTCGCCGTCACGCTCCGCAGGAAGAGGAAGATCACGACGACCACCAGGCCGAGCGTCAGCAGCAGCGTGAACTTCACGTCCGCGACCGAGTCGCGGATCGATGCCGAGCGGTCGAACAGCACCTCGAGCTGCACCGCGGCAGGGAGCCGCTCGGTCAGGCCCGGCAGCAGCTCGCGCACCCGCCGCACCACCTCGACGGTGTTGGTGCCCGGCTGGCGCTGGACCGCGAGGAAGATCGCCCGCCGATCGCGCCGATCGACCAGCCACGCCGCCACCTTGTTGTTCTCGACGTCGTCGACGACCGTGGCGAGGTCCTCGAGTCGCACCGGCCGCCCGTCCCGGTACGTGACGACGACGCGGCGGTACTCCTCCGCCGCCAGCAGCCGGCCCGTCGCCTTGATCGTGTGCGACCGCTCCGGCCCGTACAGGACCCCGTTGGGGAGGTTGACGTTCGCCTGGTCGATCGCCCGCGCCACCTCCTCGATGCCGATGCCGCGGCGCGCCAGTTCCGTCGGATCGACCCGCACCCGCACGGCGTACTTCTGGCCGCCGTAGACGGCGACCTGGGCCACGCCCGGGACCATCGACAACCGCTGGGCGATCAGCGTCTGGCCGTAGCGGTCGAGCAGGTAAGGGGGCAGCGTCGAGGAGGTCAACACCAGGTACAGGACCGGCTGGTCCGCCGGGTTGACCTTGCGGAACGACGGCGGCGCCGGCATCGCCGGCGGGAGTTGCCGCGACGCGGCGGCGATGGCCGCCTGGACGTCCTGGGCCGCCGCATCGATGTCCCGGTCCAGCGCGAACTGCAACGTGATGCTCGTCCGGCCCAGCGACGAGGTCGAGGTCATCTGTTCGATGCCTGCGATCGTGGCGAACTCCCGCTCCAGCGTCGTCGCCACCGCCGAGGCCATCGTCTCCGGGTCCGCGCCCGGCAGCGACGCGCTGACGCTGATCGTCGGGAAATCCACCGTCGGCAGGTCGGACACCGGCAGCCGCTCGTAGGCCATCGCGCCGAACCCGAGGATCGCGGCCATGACCAGCGTGGTCATGACGGGCCGGCGGATGAACGGCGCCGACACGTTCATCGCCGCGTCGCGACCTCCGCCGCTCCGTTCTCCAGCGCCGCCGCCTCCCCCGGCGCCGCGCCGCCGCCGGGTCCCGCCGCCGCCGGTTCCGGCGCGCCGCTCGCCGCGTCGGCCGGCGCCGCGCCCGTCCCGCGCCGGCGCTGCTCCTCCCTTCCGCCCGGCGCGCCGCGCGAGCCGTCCCCGCGCCCTCCCGCCGCGGGCTCGCCGGTCACCACCTTCACCCGGCTCCCGGGCCGGAGCCGCAGGTGCCCGTCGGTGACGACCGTCTCGCCGCCCGCCAGCCCCTCGTCCACCACCGCCTCCCGTTCGTCCATCCGCGAGACCCGCACCGGGCGCACCTCGACGACGCCGCCCGCGCCCACGACGAACACGGTGCGCCCGTCCTGGCCGGTCTGCACCGCGGCGGCCGGCACGACCACGACGCCGGCAAGCTCGCCGAGCGTCAGGACGACATCGACGAACTGCCCGGGCCACAGCGATTCGTCCTCGTTGTCGAAGACGGCCTTCAACCGGATCGTCCCGGTCGCCGGGTCGACGGTGTTGTCGACGAAGGCGAGCCGGCCGCGGCTCGGCGCGGTCGCGCCGCGCGGCAACGCCTCGACCCGCAGCGGACCCTCGGCCTGCCGCACCCGGACTTCCGGCAGCTCCCGCTCCGGCACGGCGAAGGAGACGTGAATCGGCCGGAGCTGGTGGATCACGACCAGCGGCTTGTCGCCCCCGGCCGACACCACGTTCCCGGCGGTGACGAGCAGGCTGCCGGTGCGGCCGTCGATCGGACTGGTGATCGTGGTGAACTCGAGGTTGAGCCGGGCGGCGGCCACGCCGGCCTCCCCCGCCGCGATCGCCGCCTCGAGCGTCGCGAGGTTGGCGCGCGCCTGGTCGAGCTGATCCCGGGCCGCCATCTCGCGCTCGACCAGCGTCCGGTAGCGTCCCGTCTCGGCGCGGCGGTAGGCGAGCTGGGCCTTGTCGCGACGGACCGCGGCCTCGGCCTGCGCCAGCGCGACCTCGAACGGACGCGGATCGATCCGGAACAGCACGTCGCCGGCGCGGACCGCCTGTCCCTCCTCGAACTCGACGGCCACGATCTGGCCGCCGACGCGGGGACGGATCGCGACGACCCGGATCGGAACCACGGTTCCGATCGCCGACAGCCGGACCGGAACCGACTTGCGCTCGGCCCGCCCCACGCGGACGGGCACGGGCGGCGGCGGCCCGCCCCGGCCCGCCGGCGGCTTCGACTCCATCGCGCACGACGCCAGCGCCAGCGCCAGCGCCAGCGCCGCGCGTTCCGGCCCGCTGCGGTTCCGTTTCATGGCCAGGGCTCCTCGCCCGCGGCGTGGCGGTAGCGGGCGGCGGCAATCGCGACGTCGCGCACGGCGGCGACGCGAGTGATCTGCGCGCGCTGAACGGCGTTGCGGGCATCGACGAGTTCGATCATCGAGCCCGCCCCTTCGCGATACCGCCCCTCGGCGACGCGCAGGTTCTCCGCGGCGCTGGCCAGCAGCGGACCGCACGCCTCGAGCCGCGCCCGCGCCTCCTGCAGCGTGTTCCACGCCGCCCGGACCTCGAGCACCAGGTCGTCGCGCGTCGTCGCCAGCCGCGCCTCGAGCTGGGCGGCGCGGGCCTCCGCCGCCTCCACCGCCGGGGCCGTCGCGGCCCAGGACAGGAGCGGCACGTCGACCGCCAGACCCACCGCCCACACCGGGCGCGTCGGGAAGAAGTCGTCGTCCTGGACCCCGGCGCTCGCGCTGACCGTCACCTGGGGCCAGTATCCCGCCGCCAGCGACTCGGCCCGGGCGCGCGCCGCCTCGACCTGCCGTTCGAGCACCGTCCGTTCCGGGCGGTCCGGCACCTCCGCCGTCGGCGGCGGCGCCGGGCCCGCCTCCGGCTCGTCGTCCGGGATGTCGATCGTCGTGCCGACCGGCAGTCCGATCGCGCGGACCAGCCGGGCCCGCGCCGTCTCGACCTCCGCGTCGGCGGACGCGATCGCCAGGCGCGCATCGGCGATCTCCACCTCGGCGCGCGCCACGTCCGCCGGCGCCCCCAGGCCCACCTCGCCGCGCGCCGCCGCGTACGCCCGGTGTTGTTCCGCCGCCGCCAGCGTCTCGCGGAGCAGCGCCGCTGCGCGGCGCGCCGCCCACAGCGCGTCGTACGCGACGAGCACCTCCAGCCGGATCCGGCGCAGCGTGAGCGCGCCGCCCGCGGCGGCCGCCTCGACCTCCGCCTCCGCCGCCCGCACCTCGTCCGGCACCCACAGCAGATCCGTGGCGACCCAGCGGGCGGCGACCCCGAGCGAGAAATCGTTGACGCCGGCCGGACCGGCGGCGGCGCCGGAGACCCCCGCGGCCCGCCGGTATCCCGCGCTCGCCGAGGCCGACGGCAGGCGGCCGGCGCGGGCGTACTCCACCCCGGCGGAGGCCTCCGCCAGCGCCGCGTCGTCGCCGCGCAACTCCGCCCGCAGCTCCGCGGCCCGGCGCAGGCATTGCTCCAGGTCCCAGACCTCCGCCGCCGCGCCGGGCCCCGGCAACGGAGGCGTCGCAACGCCCGCGGCGACCGCCGGCTCCGCGAGGGTGCCCGGCGGTTCCGCCTGCGCCGCGAGCGCGGCGGCCAGCAGCGGGGCCAGTCCAGCCGGCGTCACGGCGTCCGCCCCTTCCCCTCCCCCGCCGCCGCCCCGGCACAGGCGCGCGGCGCCTCGCGACGCGGCAATCCCTCCACGAACCGCCCGCGCAAGCCGCCGAGGAACCGTTCCCGCTGCTCCGGCCGCAGCACCGCCGCGATGTCGAGGATCTGGTCGACCAGCTCGCGGCGCAACTCGAGCTGCGCCGCGCCGAGCCGCGTCAGGCATTCCTCGAGCGCCGCGCGGTCGGCGGGCAAACGTTCGATCCGGTCGAACAGCTCCGCGCGCACGCGGCGCAGCGCCGCCCGGCGCGCCTCGTAGGCCGTCTCGAACCCGGCCCGCACCCGATCGACCGCGCCTTGCTGCGCCGGGTCGAGTCCGAGCCGCTCCAGCAGGCACGGCAGTTCGTCCACCACCAGCACCGGTTCCGTCGCCGATTCCGCCGCGCCGATCCGGAACGCCAGGAACGCGCCGAGCGCGACGTTGGCGCCGAGCGACAGGGCGAGGAGCAGTTTCCAGACCAGCGAGCGGGTCATCGCGCGTCCTCCCCCTCGCCGGAACGGCGGCCGGACGGCGCCGGCGTCGCCGCGAACAGCCCCCGTAGCGCCGTTTCGGCCGGCCCCTCCCCGAACGCCTCGGCGAACGGTTCCTCCGACGCGACGCCCCGCACCGTTTCCGCAGCCCGCGGCGCGGGGGCGGCGAACCGCAGCGCGAACAGCGCGCCGCCGATCACCCCCAGCATCGCGGAAACGGCGACCGCCGCCGGCGCCAGCCAGCGGAAGCGCTCCTCGATCGCCGGGGGCCGCGCGTCGCGCGCCAGCCTCCGTTCGATGCCGGGCCACAGGTCGCCCGCCCCGGGTTCCGGCGCGGGGAGATCGACCAGATCGTTCCAGACGCGACGCAGCTCTCGTTCGCGCTCCGCGCAACCGGAACATGCTGCCAGGTGTCGCGCGACCGCGCGGGCCCGGTCGGCCGGCAGCTCGCCATCCATGTGCGCGGACAGCAATCGCCTTGCTCGCCAGCAAAACATCACGCCCTCCGCGAACTGCAACGGGCGACCGGGGCAAAACCTGCGGTGGAACCGCGCGGTACGCCGGCGCTACGCGCCGCGCAGCCGGTCGGCCAGCGTCGCCTTGGCCCGGGAAAGGAGCGATTCCACGGAGGAAACGGAGCACCCGAGGGTCGCCGCGATCTCGGCGTAGCCGAGCCCTTCGAGACGGTGCAGGACCACCGCCGCGCGCTGGCGCGGCGGCAGCACTTCCAGGGCCTGTTCGAGACGCCGGAGCCGCTCCCGGCGTTCGAGCAGCCGGTCGGCCGGGTCGTTCGCCGGGTCCGCCGCCGGCCCGCCCCGCGCGGCGGGGAGCGGTGCGTCGGACGCCGCGAGGTCGGCGAGGGCACGCCGCCGCACGCGCCGCGATTCGAGTTCGCCGAGACAGCGATTCACGGTGATGCGGTGCAGCCAGGTGGTGAACTTCGCGAGCGGCTGGAAGGATCCCGCGTTGCGGAACACCGAGACGAAGACGTCCTGGGTTGCGTCCTGCGCCTCCGCCGGGCCGCCCAGCAGGCGGGCGGCGAGGCGCCGGACCCGAGGACCGTGGCGTTCGACGAGCGTCCGCAGCGCGGCGTGGTCGCCCTGCGCCGTGCGCGCGAGCAGCGCCTCGTCGGAGTGCGGTTCGGGATCGGCCGGCATGGGTGCGCGAACGTAGCACGGGCGAGGCGGCGCGGACCATCCGCGGGCGCCGAAACGCGGTTCCGCCGGCGCACTTGTCTGACCGTGGTCGAGCTGGTCGCGGCGGCAGGGTCGGAGCCGGGTTCTGGAAGCGCGGCCCGAGCTCGGGTATCTTGCGGTTTCGCGCCGCCGGCCGCGCGGCGGCGGCGGGTTGGCGGGGACGTTCTCCGCGCGCCGGAGGTATCGGATGGTCGATCATCTGCCGCTGTCCAACCCGTTGAGCCTGATCCTGGACAAGGACCGCAAGTCCTTCACCCGCGCGGACCTGCTGGAGGTGGTCCGCCAGAAGAACATCGAGCGTTTCACCTTCCACTACACGGCGCTCGACGGACAGCTCAAGGAGATGCGCCTGCCGTTCAGCGACCTGCGGCAGGCCGAGCGGATCCTGGCGGCGGGGGAGCGGGTCGACGGTTCGAGCCTGCTGCGCGGCCTGGTCGATGCCGCCGTCTCCGACCTCTACGTCGTCCCGTCGTATCCGACGGCGTTCCTCAACCCGTTCGACGCCGGGAGCCTGGACTTCCTCTGTCGGTTCCTCGACCGCGACGGCAACCCGGCGCGCCTCACGCCGGACAACATCCTGGCGGCGGCCAACGCCCGGTTCCGCGAGCGCACGGGGCTCGAGCTGCTGGCGCTGGGCGAACTGGAGTTCTTCCTCGTCGGCCCGGGCGGGACCGACTACTACACGCGGGCGAGCCAGACCGGCTACCACAGCGCCTCGCCGTTCGTGAAGGGCGCCGAGGTGGTGAACGAGATGGTGCGCTGCGTGCAGCAGATCACGGGCGCGGTGAAGTACGCGCACGCCGAGGTGGGCTACATCCAGTCGGTGCGGTCGGACAACCCGGTCCTGGCGGGCAGCCGGGCGGAGCAGCACGAGATCGAGTTCCTGACCCGGCCGCTGGAGGAGATGGGCGACTCGCTCGTCCTGGCGCGCTGGCTGATCCGCAACGTGGCGTTCCGGCACGGGATGATGGCGACCTTCGCCCCGAAACTCGAGGAAGGGGTGGCCGGCAACGGCTTCCACGTCCACCTCGAACTGACCCGCGACGGCCGCAACATCATGTCCGGCTCCCGCCGCGGCCTGTCCGACGAGGCGACCCGGCTCGTCGGCGGCCTGATCCACTACGCCGCCATCCTCTCCGCGTTCGGCAACACCGAGGCCGCCGCCTTCCTCCGCCTCGTCCCGAACCAGGAGGCCCCGACCCGCATCTGCTGGGGCCACTCGAACCGCTCCGTGCTCATCCGCGTCCCGCTCGGCTGGCAGGGCGAGTCGGACCTCGCCCGCCGCGTGAACCCGCAGGAGCCGACCCGGTTCGTCGACGAGCGGGGCCGCCAGACCGTGGAGATCCGCTCGCCCGACGGCTCCGCCCTCACCCATCTGCTGCTGGCCGGACTCGCGGTCGCCGCCGAGCACGGACTCACGGCCCCGGGAATGCTGGAGCTGGCCGACCGCACCTACGTCGAAGGGAACATCTTCCAGGACCCCGAGCTGCTGGCGCGGCTCGAGGCGCTGCCGGGGTCGTGCGTGGCATGCGCGCGGTTGCTGCGCGAGCGGCGGGCGATGTACGAGTCGTCCGGCGTGTTCCCCCCGAGCATCATCGACTACGTCGCCGGCCTGCTGGAGAAGGAGGGCGACGAGCACCTCAACCGCGAGCTGTCGAAGATGCCGGCCGAGGAGCGCCTGACGGCGACCCGGCAGGTGATGCACCGCGACCTGCACCGGCACTGAACCCGTCCGGGGTCCGGCGCGGATCCGGCGGTTCGGTCCGCGCGGGTCACGGCAGGACGACGAGTTCCGTGGCGTGCGGATCGACCTCCCCCGGCGCGGCCGGGTCGATCGCGACGGCGGCCAGCACGTTCCACCCCGACGCTTCGCGCCACGCTCCGCGGTTCGCCAGCCGGATCGCGTAGCGCGGATCGTCCCGCAGCCGCTCCGCCGCGTCCGGCAGCCAGAGCGCGAGGTCGAACGACCCGGGGGCCAACGTCGCGGGAACGCGCAGGCGGAGGGCCAATTCCACGTCCGTGCCCGGCAACCAGCGCCGCGGATCGACCCCCGGCACCCGCGCGGCCTGCCGGGAACTCCCGTCGAGCGCGACGAAAAGCGGCCGCGGGTTGATCGGCGCGGCCCAGCCGTCGTTCCGCAGCGTCACGCGCACCGGCAGGATGCCGCCCGGCGCCACCCGCGGCGCGTAGGTCAGCGCCGTCACCCGCAGCCGATAGCCCAGCCGGCGCTCGATCTCCGGACGGCAGCCCTGCGCTGTCCAGCCCGCAACGACGTCGGGATGGTACTCGCGGTTGAGGATGCTCCAGTGGAGCCGCGCCAGTTCCGCCAGGGCCGTCGGACAGTCCGAACGCGGCGGGTTCGGATTGCAGGTCTCGCCCTGCATCGGCACGTAGAGCGTCTCCTGCGCCACGAAGTCCTTCCAGAACTCGATCTCCCCGTCCGGGTAGGTGCCGAAGTCGGTGTCGCTGGCCAGAAAACAGTCGTTGTGGTGGCCGATGCGCGCGGCAGACGAGCCGTTCCAGGCGGTCGCCTCCGTCAACGGTCCCCCGTAGCCGTCCCGCTTGTACGGCGGGTAGCGGAGCAGCACCGCCCGGTCGGCGGGGAGCGCATCGAGCAGCGCCTCGAGAATCTCGAACTTGTCCCGCGGGTCGTCGAGCAGTCCGTGCGTCGAGGTGTGCCACTCCCCCCAGGCGCCGATGAACCCGGCCTGCATCACGGCAAGGACGTCCGCGTGGTCCTGCAGCAGCGGCGCCAACTGGCCGATGTGGCGCAGGATCCGCTCCTTCGAAGCGTCCGGCTCCGAGTCGGGGTACGGTCCGAAGTTGTAGGAGAAACGCAGGACGATCTTGATCCCCGCCGCCCGCGCCGCGTCGAAACCGGCCGCAACTGCCTCGAGCAGCGCCACGTCCAGGTCGCGCTCCCGGTAGTCGTCGAGGCGGACGTAGGCGTGGGCCAGCGTGCACCCTTCCTCCCGCACCCAGCCGTCCTCCCGCGCCTCGACCAGGTCGAGGCTCGCGTATAAACCGCGCTCGGGGTTGAGGAAGTTCTCATCGGTCGGCGGCGGTTCGATCGTGACCGTCGGCGGCGCGACGCCGTCCGGCGGCGCGTCCCCGGGCGCCTCGGAAACCCCGTCGCCGGCACCGTCGAGGTCGGACGCCGCATCGTCCGCCGCCGCGTCGCCGGCCTCCCCGGCCGCCGCGTCGCCGGCGTGGTCCCCGCCGCCGCAGCCGAGGCCGGCGGCGAGGACCAGAACCAGAACGGGGGACCGGGAGTTGCGGCCAAGAGTTGCGTTCATGAGCGTACCTCCCGGCGTCGAGTCTGACGGCGGGCGCCGGATCCCGTCCGCCACGACCGCTCAGCGGATGAAGTAGTAGGTCGTGGCCTCCGGCATGCCGATCGAGGTGTCGCCGACGTAGCGAATCGCCCGCGACATGTCGCCGCCCGCGATCGCATCGGTGCGGATCTCGCTCCAGTCGACGCAGTAGGCGCAGTCGGTCCAGCCGACGTCGCAGACGTAGCCGGTTCCGCCGGCCGCGATCGGGCCACCGAGCGTGTTGAGCAGCACGCGGCCGTCGGCGACGCTCGCGCTGCAGGTCTGGGTCGCGGTGCCGCAGGTGCCGGCCGCGAAGCAGCGCAACGCCTGGCCTCCCGACCCGACGCTCGAACTGGCGACATCGAACACGGGAGCACCACCCCGCCGCGTCTGCGCCCGCCACTCCGTGGCCCCGGTCAGGGCCGTCAGGGTCGCCCGCTCCGCCAGCGTCGGCCCTTCGAAGTGTCCGGCCGGCACGTCGAGCGTGACGGGGAAGTCGGTTCCGCTGCCCGGCATCACCTGGTTCCACCACGGGTTGACGTTCTGATCGATGTCGCTACGGACCTTGTAGGTCAGCATCCAGCCGCCGCCGTCGGTCGTCATGTCGCACCACACGGTGCGGACGGCGAGCGGTCCGTCGCCGTCGGGGTCGATCGAGTACGGACCGTCGGTCGTTCCCACGCCCAGCGCGCGCGCCTCGCGGCAGCTTCCGGGACGCACCGTCGAGCAGACGCCCGCGACGCAGGTCTCGCCCGCCGTGCAGGCGCGGCCGCAGCCTCCGCAGTGCGCCTCGTCCGTCTGCGGATCGACGCAGCCGTCGTCGCACCAGAGGAAACCGGCCTCGCAGGTGGGAAAGCAGGTTCCGACCGCGCAGGCCTCCGCGGGCGCGCAGGCGTGGAAACACGCGCCGCAGTGTTCGGGGTCGTTCATCAGGTCGCGGCAGATGTCGCCGCACACGGTGAGACCCGGGCTGCAGGCGACGCTGCAGGCGCCCGAGGAACAGCGCTCCTCGGGAGCGCAGGCGCGACCGCAGGCGCCGCAATTGGCTTCGTCGGTCGAGGGATCGACGCAGGTTCCGCCGCAGGCCAGCAGGCCGGGCCCGCAGGACAGCGTACACGTCCCGTCGCTGCAGACCTCACCCGCCGCGCAGGCGTTCCCGCAGGCGCCGCAGTGCTGCTCGTCCGTCGCCAGGTCGCGACAACTGCCGCCGCACTCGGTCGTCCCGGGCCCGCAGTGCAGCACGCAGGCCCCGGCCGCGCAGGTCCGGTCGGCGCCGCAGCGGTTGTTGCACAGGCCGCAGTTCGCCGGGTCGTCCTGCAGGTTGCGACAGGCGTCGCCTCCGCAGTTGGCCCACGGCGGCGAACAACTCAGCACGCACGAACCGTCGCTGCAGGCCTGGCTCTCGCTGCACGGATGGCCGCACCACCCACAGTTCTCCCGGTCCGTCCGCAGATCGACGCACGTCCCGCCGCACGCCTGCAAGCCGGGGTCGCAGGCGACCCGGTCCGCGCCCGTCTCCGCGCACCCCGGCGTGCCCCAAACCGCGAGCAGAACCGCGAATCCCGCCACGGCTCCCATCTTCCGATTCACGACGCACCTCCCCGGGCCGGGAAGGAGACCGGCCCCCATCCCGACCCCACCGCTCTCCGAAACCCTGCTAGAAGCAGGCGCACGCCCCCGTCGGGTCGCAGTAGCCCGCCGAGTACCCCATCGAACGGCAGTCCTCGAAACAGGCCGCGTCGTCGCAGGCGGCGCCGGGATCCGGCGTCGCCGCGGGCCACCACGTCTCGCCGGAGGAGTCGCGGCTTCCCTCCCTTCCGTCGCGCACCCCATCCCCGCTGCCGCCGTCCGTCGGCGGCGGAACCACCCCGTCGGTCGTCCCGCCGTCGGTCGTCCCGCCGTCCGGACCGATGCCGCAGATGCAGGCGTCGCCGATGCACGTTCCCCCGCCGGCGCCGATCACCGAGCACATCAGGTCGCAAAACGCCGGGTCGCATCCGCTGTCCGAACCCCCGTCCGTCCCGGGGTCCGGACGATCCGGTCGACCGTCCGGCCACCCGTCCGGACGACCATCGGGCCACCCGTCCGGACGACCATCGGGACGACCGTCGGGAGGCGTGTCGGGCGGAACATCCGGTGGAACGACGTCCGGAAGCACGTCCGGCGGCGTCGTGTCGGGCGGAACGTCCGGCGGAACGACGTCCGGAAGCACGTCCGGCGGTGTCGTGTCGGGCGGAACGTCCGGCGGAACGACGTCCGGAAGCACGTCCGGGGGTGTCGTGTCGGGCGGAACGTCCGGCGGAACGATGTCCGCAAGCACGTCCGGCGGTGTCGTGTCGGGCGGAACGTCCGGCGGAACGATGTCCGCAAGCACGTCCGGAGGCGGCGTGTCGGGTGGAACATCCGGCGGAACGACGTCGGGAGATACGTCCGGACGGCCGGCATCGTGGCCGGCGTCGGTCACGAACCCGTCCCAGTCGTCGTCGTAACCCTCCAGCCCGGTACGGCTGCATCCGGCAACGATCGCCAACCCCACAACCAGGAGGAACACGCGTTCCGGCAAGGTCATCATCGGCCACCTCCAGGTTCCAGGACCCCTGCCGCCGCACCGTCGGCATCGAACACGCCGGGAATATACTCCCGGAGACGGGATCCGACCACTCCGAGAGTCCGTCTAGTCGTCTCCCGGCTCGGAGTCCATCGCCAGCAGTCGCACCAGCGCGAGTTGCATCCTGCGTTCGTGTCTGTCGGTGATGCGCGTGAACTCGAGGTTCGCCTGCGTGGCGAGCGTCGAGACGAGCAGCCAGAGCGCCACCGGGTCTTCGTCGAAGGTCGCCAACGCCGCCTGGACCAGCGGGTGTCGTCGTTCCACGGTCACGAGTTCGGGTGCGTATCGCGCGGGCAGCGCAGGGTCCCGATCCACCATCACGAACGCTTTCCGGCCCACGGGTTCCCCCAGTTCCTTCGGCCAGACCCGCCGCCAGGTGTCGGCGAACCGTTCCAGGAACCTCGTTTCGTGCGCTTCCGGCGTTTCGGGCGCCGGCGGCGCAGCGGCAAGAGACGGCCGGGCGGCCATTCCCGGTTCCGTCTCTGTCGCGGGCGGTTCGGCCGGCGGGGCCTTGGGGCGCCACAGGCCGAGCGGCTCGAGGTCGGCGGGTCGGCTGCGGAGCAGCTGGTCCAGCCGCACGCGGCGGTCGCCTCGGCGGATGAGCGGCCGCTGTCGCAGTTCGCGCAGCAGGGTTCCCGCCGGTCCCGTCAGGCGCCTCTGCGCGGCCACCGTCGCGCGCTGGAGCCGCAGGGCGGCGTCGGCCAGCCGATCGAGCCCGCGATCATCCTGCGACGACGCCACCTGTTCGGCCAGCATGGCGTACAGCCGCACGACGTGCGGTTCGCCGGCGGACGCCAGCTTCAGCTCCTCCGCCGCCGCTTCCCAGCCGCGCCGGACGACCAGCTCCATCGCCCGCGGGGGCAGCCGGACGACACCGGCGCAGGGCAGCAGGGGCGACAGCGCTCCGCGCGCGACCTCCCAGTCGCTGCAGGCGAACGACACCTCGAGCGGCACCGCATCATCGGCCGGCAGGAGGATCCGCCCCGCCAGCCCGCGGCGCCGAAACTCCAGCTCGACCCGCGTCGCGATCCCCTGCAGGTCGGGCAGCGGCCGCAGGCCGGCGCGGAACCGCGCCTCCCGCCGCAGCTCCGGGGCGCACTCGCCCCAGACGAGGACCTTCCCGAACAGCCGGCGGATCCGTTCCTCCTCCCACGGCTCGACGAGGAGGAGCACGGACGGTTCGATCTCCTGTGTGGGCGGCGCCGGGTCGCCCGCGCGAACCAGGAACAGGCCGCCGAGGCGCTCCGCCTGTTCGAACAGCTCGACGGTCGTCCGCCGGTCGCCCGAGAGCAGGCGAAACCCCGGCGCCTCGGCCGCCTCCCGCAGGTAGGCGGGCTTCCCCCGGTGCACCGCGGCGGCGGTCTTCGCCGGATCGGCGGCGAGCACGTCGAGCAGGTGTCGCCAGGCCGCGGCCTGCCGGTCCGGATCGTAGCCGGGGCGCCGCGCGCACAACCGCCCGACGAGATCCGGGATCGCCGCCTCGCACAGCCGCGCCAGCCGATCCCGCACCGCGGCCGGCGGTTCGGTCGCGTCGTCCTCGAGCCGCAGGTCGTCGTCGTTCACCACGGCGCGCAGCACGAAAGGCGAGAAACCCTCGTATTGGGCCACCGGCCGGTGGTCGAGGCAGACCGTGAGCCGCGACGGCCCGGCGTCCGGATCGGCGGCGAAACCGACTTCCCCGCGGACGCCGCCGGCGGCCAACGGCACGGCCTCCAACACCTCGTCCGGGGCCGGCGCCACCCGCTCGAGCCGCGGCACCGACTCGACCCGGCGGAGGCGCCGGCGGCGCAGCGCCTCCGCCGTGCGGTTTTCCAGTCCTTGCGGGCCGAGGCTGCGCTCCAGGCGCGCCCGCGCGCGCTCCTCGAGCCGCAGCGTCAGCGACGCGCCGTCGTCGTCCGGCGGCGCGTCGGGGGCGGTCCAGCCGATCCGCCCGTCGGTCGCCAGCCGCAGCGCCAGTTCGGCGGGGGTCACCGCCCGGCCGGCGAGCGACTGGAACAGCGCGAGGCTGCCCATCCAGGCCGGCATCGGCCAGGCCGGATCGTCGACGCATTCGTCCAGCCATGCCCTCCAGACCGCCCGACCCGGCGCCTCGTCCGGCGAGGGCAGAATTCCGGCCGCGACGGCCCGTTCGACCATCCGATCCCCCAGCCCTTCGAGCCGCTCCGCATCCCCCTGGGCCTCCTCGGCCAGCCGCGCCACGGCGGTGTCCACCCATTCCGCCGGGCCCACGACGTTCGGATTCCACCCGACCGTGGCGTCGAGCAGGCGCACCCACGCCGCGCGCGCCCGGTCGAACGGCAGGGTGCGGCGAACGATGCGCCAGGCGGCGGCGAACGCCGGGGAAGGGAACGGCGCGCAGAGCGCATCGAGCAACACGGTTCCGGCGATGCGCCGCTCCGGTCCGGCGAGCGAGGAGAAGTCGGCCGCCAGTCGCGCCGCGAGGGCCACGAACGCCGCGGCCGCCGCGGCCGCCGCCCGCGCCTCGAACTCCGGGTCCTCGACGTCCGTGCCGCCGGCGTTGGTCCGCACCTCCGCCCCGTCGACGACCGCCGCCAGCGCCGGGGTGACGGCCGCCACGACCCGTTCGCCCAGCGGTCGGCCGCGGCGCAGGATGCGCAGCGGCATGACCGGCCAAGCGGAAACGACGGCCGACACCACCCGTCCGTCCTCGAGGCGCACGGTTCCCGGCCAGGGGCCGGGCGACCCGCCGGCCGACTCGACGGCCGGCTTGCGCAGCAGGCTGAGCCAGCCCCGGAACCCCGGACCGTCGAACGGAACCGCGGTCCACCCGCGCGGGTCCGGTTCGACCACCTCGACTTCCCGCGCCTCGAACGACCCGGCCTGGCTTCGCGCCTGCCGTTCTTCCGACACGTCCCGCAACGCATCGGCGCCGAAGATCCGTTCGAGGAGCGTCTTCTCGTCGGGAGAAACGACGAGGACCGGACCGTCCTCGGCCGCCGCGGCCGTCCCCGGCTCGCCGACCAGACAGGCGACGCGTCCGCGGGCCCGCACCTCGGCGTCGATCGTCGCCAGGTCGACCGGCGGGCCGTCCGCGCGGGCGAAGATCGGCACGCGAGCGGCGGGGTGCGGCTCGCCCGCGGCGGCCCGGTCGGGCCCGACGCCGAGTCGGGGTTGCCCGTCGGCCTCGCGCGTCGCCGCCCCGTCGACCTCGCCGGGATCGATCCCGAAGGCGGACCACGCGCGCGCGACGCAGTCCGGGTCGGAGGCGCCGTACAACCACGCCAGCACGATCCTCCGCCGGAGGTCCGGGTCCGCCGCGGGGGAACCGAGACACAGCCGGCGGACCGCCCGCTGCACGGCCTCCAGCAGCGCGACGACGGCGCGCGCCAGCACGTCGTCGGGCAGGACGTCGTCCCAGCGCTCGTTGGGGCGGAAGGGTCCGACGAGGACCGCCTCCACGGGGAGCCGCTCGCGGCCGCCGGCGAAGGGCAGTTCGATCCGCTTCTCCGCCAGCAGGCAGCCGTCGCGGACGAAGCGGATCCACCCACCCGGGAACGAGCCGCCCACGGCGGCTTCGCCGGCCAGCCCCTCGCCCCGCACCGGTTCGACGGCGAGGAAGCGGTCCGACGGCGGCAGCGCGGGCTCGGCCGTGCGGGACAGAAACTTCCGCCGCGCCTGCTCGCGCGCCCGGGCTTCTTCGAGCGAAGCGGTCGCGTTCCGGCGGCGGCCGGGGAACAGGGACGACAGCAGCTCGAGGTCCGCCTCGTCGGTCAGTTCGAGCACCCGGCGGCCGGCATCTTCGGGGAGGTCGTCGAAATGCAAGGGGGTGTAGGGCACCACCCGGCCCGCCGCCGCCTCGTCGAGCGCCGCGGCGGGCGACGTCGGCTCGCCGCGCACCGTGCGCCAGATGGGCAGTCGGGCGAGGGCGGCCGAAAGGTCGTCCAGTTCCGCGCCGGAGCTCCAGTGTGCGACGTACCGGTCGCGTCGGCGTCGAACCGCCGCGCGCACGGCGCGGCGGCAGCGTTCGGCGACCGGCCCTCCTTCGGCCAACGACACGCGGTTGCCGGCCTCCACGACGGCCGTTTCGGCGGCCTCCGTCCAGGCCTCCAGAGCGCGCGCGAAGGCGTCGTCGCGCAGGACGTCGGCCTGGGAAGCGTCCCGCCGGAAATCGGCGCTCTCGACTGCGCCGACGCAGTGTGGCGGGTGTTCGACACGATGCCAGCAGACGAGGACCCCCGAGCAGAGCAGCCCCACGCGGGACTCCTCCTCGTGCGCCGGATCGAAGCTCGCCAGGCCGGTCCGTCCCGGACCTTCGACCGCGTGTCGGGCCAGGCCGCGGGCGAGGAGCGTGTCCTCCCAGCCGAACGAGACCGGCGCGCCGTTGACGGTCACCGCGATCCGCGCGAACCGGCAGGCGTCCCGCAGCCAGCGTTCCTCCGCGACGACGCCTCCCAGGGCGCGCAGGAAGGCCGTCGCCACTCCGGAGCGCAGGCGGCTCTTGACGTGGATGCGCGTGCCGGCGACCGGCTCCGGCGCGGGGACGATGGTGTCCGGCCGGTCCGGGCGCAGCTCGAAGCGCACGGCGGCCTCGCCGTCGCCGGTGTCGATCCGGATCCAACGGGGGCGCAGCGCCATGGCGGCGTTGAGCCCGACGGCCAGCGCCCGGCGCGCCCGCGTCGCGTCGTCCTCGCCGCGCACGAACAGCGAGGCGTACAGCTCGTCGAAGTCGAACGCCGTCAGCGGCGTCCCGTCGAAGCCGCAGACCACGTCGTCCGCATCGATGCGGAACTCCGCCCGCGTGGCACCGCGCAACACCGCCGTCTCGACCAGGAACACCGGGTAGCGCCGCGGATCGGCGAGCTGGAACCGGCGGAGCTTGAGGCGCGCCTGCGTGCGGTCGATCGTGAACTGGCCGGGGACGGCCTCGGACGCGCCGCCCCGCAGCTCCTCGATCAGACGGTCCGGCGACGACATCGCGCCTCCCAGACCCGCGCGGCGCGCCGCGCGTCGTCCCGGGCCGAGCCTTCCACGCCGAGCAGCAGCAGTTTCGACGCCAGGTAGCCCGCGAACTCGGGCTCGCGCAACGCCGCGGCGCACAGCCGCCGCACCGCCGGGTGACCCGCATGAAACACCACCACCCGCCGGCGGCGGAACAACGACCGCGCGGGCATGGCGGTTTCGGCGAGCGGCACGAGCGACCGATCGGGGAGGCGGGCGATCGCCGGGCGGTCCGCGATCGTCGAGCCGGGATAGGCGAAGTCGCCGGCCTCCACGGCGGCGACGCGATACCCTTCGGCCGACAGCAGCGCGCGCACCGCGTCCCGCAGCGCCGGCCAGCCCTCGGGCAGCCGGTCCGGGGGGACCTCCGCCGGGCGGCAGAACAACGTCCCGGCCCGCGGCACCTCCACGCCCGTCAACCGTTCCAGCAGCCGCGCCTCCGGCGAGTCGTCCGGCGCGTCGACGACGACCGAATGGACGGCGCACAACGCCTCCGCCACCGGGGACCCGCGAGGTTCCCGGTAGAGTTCCCCGCGGCGCGCGGCCGCACGGCACTCCCGCACCGACACCAGCCGGCCCAGCGCATCCCGGAACAGCCGGCGATCCGCCGCCGCCCGCGGCGTGACCGGTACGTAGGCGGCGTCGTACAGATAGTCGCGCAGCGGTCCCGGTTCCGCCGCCGCCGCCTCGGCCTCCAACAGGTCGAGCAACCGTGCGACCAGCGGACCTTCCACCAGCCGCCGGACGATCGCCATCGCCCGCTCGTAGTTGCGGTCGCGGATCACGTTGTCCCGGGTCAGCGTGTGTTCGAGATACCGGGAATCGATCTTGAACGCCACGTTCGGGAACGGACTGTCCTCCTCGTGCAGCGTCAGGCCGCGGTTGTAGTAGCCGGCGAACGTCCGGCCGCCGGCCGGATAGCCGACGACGACCTCGGTGCCTTCCTCCTGATGGCGCACGCGGCACGGCGCCTCGATGTCGAGGGGCCGGTTGATCGGTTGTCCCTGGAACGTCACCTCGTTGCGCAGATGCCGGACCCAGTATTCGACCACCCGGCGCGACCGCTCCACGAACCGGTCGAACTCCTCGCGCGGCATGGTCTTGAAGATCCGGATCTTCGTCCCATCGACCGGCTCCTCCCGCACGATCCGCTCGAATGTCCGGTCGCGCTTGAACAGCACGCGCCAGTTCTCGCCGCCGCGGGAGGTATCGACGCAGACGGCGTCGGGGTCGATGGCGAAGACGGAGACGAAACCGATGCCGAAGCGGCCGATCTTGGTCAGGTCTCCCTCCTTGCTCGAGCTGAACAGGCGGGTCAGCTTCGTGTCGATGATCCGCCGGTCCATCCCGTCGCCCCAATCGTCGACCTGGATCACGGCGACGCCCGGCCCGGCGGCCGCGTCGGGCGGGTCGCGGTACTCGAGCCGGATCTCCACCTGCGGGCTGCCGGCATCGACCGCGTTCTGGACCAGCTCGCGGTAGAACGACAGCGGGTCCGCGAACTGGTGCACCAGGTTGTCCAGGACGTCCTGGACTTCGAGCGGTCGGGGTTGCGTGCCGGGCGGCATCGGCGTCGGAGCCGGGTTCGCCGCGCGAATCGCGGACCCGGGCGCCTAGCGGCGGCCCCGCCGGGCGGCCGGCTTCTTCGCCGACTTTCCCGCCGGCCTCGCGACCGGCTTCCTCGCCGGCTTCGGGGCCGGCTGCTTCGCCGTCTTCCGCGCCGCCTCCTTCCCCGGCTTCCTCGCCGTTTTCGGCGCCGGCTTCGCGGCGCCCGCGCGCGCGGGTTGGTCGCGCAGCGCGGCCTGGGCGGCGGCGAGGCGCGCGATCGGCACGCGGAACGGGGAGCAGGAAACGTAGTCGAGCCCGATGCGGTGGCAGAACTCGACCGACGACGGCTCGCCGCCGTGCTCGCCGCAGATCCCGATCTTGAGCTTGGGACGGACGCCGCGTCCCTTCTCCACGGCGATGCGCATCAGCGCGCCGACGCCGGTCTGGTCGATCGTCTCGAACGGGTCCCGCTCGTAGATCTCGAGCGTGCGGTACTGGGCGAGGAAGGAGCCGGAGTCGTCGCGGCTCATGCCGAGCGTCATCTGGGTCAGGTCGTTGGTGCCGAAGGAGAAGAACTCGGCCTCCCGGGCCACCTCGTCAGCGCTGAGCGCGCCGCGGGGCACCTCGATCATCGTGCCCAGCGCGTAGGGAACGCGCCGGCCGCGCTCGGCGAACACCCGTTCGGCCTCGGCCCGCACGACTTCGGCCTGGAGCTGGAGTTCCTTCACGTGTCCGACGAGCGGGATCATGATTTCGGGATGGGCCTCGACGCCCTGCTCGCGCGCCTCGATCGCGGCCTCGAGGATGGCGCGGGCCTGCATCGCGGTGATCTCGGGGAACGAGATGCCGAGGCGGCATCCGCGGTGGCCGAGCATCGGGTTGAACTCGTGGAGCGCCTGGACCTTCGCCCGGATCCGCTCCGGGGGCACGCCCATCTCGCGGGCCAGCTCCCCGATCGCCTTCTCGTCGTGGGGGAGGAACTCGTGGAGCGGTGGGTCGAGGGTCCGGATGGTGACGGGGCGCGGGCCCATGGCGCGGAAGATGCCGAGGAAGTCGGCGCGCTGGAGCGGGAGCAGCCTGGCCAGCGCCCGCTCGCGCTCCTCGCGGGTCTCGGCGAGGATCATCTCGCGCATCGGACCGATCTTGCCCTCGCCGAAGAACATGTGCTCGGTGCGGCACAGCCCGATCCCCTCGGCGCCGAAGGCGACGGCCTGTTCGGCCTGGTCGGGCTGGTCGGCGTTGGTGCGCACGCCGAGCCGCCGGAAGCGGTCGGCCCAGCCAAGCAGCCGGGCGAAGTTGCGGTAGACGGGGGCTTGCTCCGGCGCCAGCGACTTCTCGATCAAGACGCGCTGGACCTCGGAGGGCACCGCCGTGATCGCCCCCCGGTAGACCTCGCCGCGCGTGCCGTCGATCGCGATCGGGTCCCCCTCCCGGATCACGGTGCCGTCGGGGGCGGTGAACTGCTTCGCGGCATAGTCCACGCGGATCTCGCCGCAGCCCGTGACGCAGACCTTCCCCATCTGGCGGGCGACCAGCGCCGCGTGGGAGGTCATGCCGCCGCGGGCGGTGAGGATCCCCTGCGCGGCGAGCATGCCGCGGATGTCCTCCGGGCTCGTCTCCAGGCGCACCAGCACCACCTTCTCGCCGCGCGCCGCGAACTGCTCCGCGACTTCCGCCGAGAAGACGGCCTTGCCCGAGGCGCCGCCCGGTCCGGCCGCCAGTCCCTTCGCGATCCGCCGGCCGGCCTGGATCGCCTTCTGCTGCTCCGCCGGGTCGAGCACCGGCTGGAGGAGTTGGTTGAGCGCGTCGGGCTCGACCCGCAGCACCGCCTCGCGCTCCGTGATCAGCCCCTCGTCGACCATCTCCACCGCGATCCGCGCCGCGGCGAAGCCGGTGCGCTTGCCGTTGCGGGTCTGCAGCATCCACAGCTTCCCGTGCTCGATCGTGAACTCGATGTCCTGCATGTCCCGGTAGTGGTTCTCGAGGATGTCGCGGATCCGGACGAGCTGCCGGTGACACTCGGGCAGGATCGCCTCGAGCGACTTCTCGCCGCCGGCCGCGCGGTCCAGCGGCAGCGGCGTGCGAATCCCCGCCACCACGTCCTCGCCCTGCGCGTTGGGCAGCCACTCGCCGAAGAACCGGTGCTCGCCCGTCGCCGGATTGCGCGTGAACGCCACACCGGTCGCGCAGTCCTCGCCCATGTTGCCGAACACCATCGCCTGGACGTTCGCCGCCGTCCCCCAGTGCTTCGGGATCCGGTACTGTCGCCGGTAGATGATCGCGCGCTCGTTGTTCCACGAGCCGAACACCGCGCCGATCGCGCCCCACAGCTGGTCCCGCGGGTCCTCCGGGAACGGCCGGCCCTTCTCCTCCTGCACGATCGCCTTGTACCGCGCCACCAACCCGCGCAGTTCCACCGCCGGAATCTCGTTGTCGTACTTCACCCCGAGCCGCTGCTTCACCGCCTCCAGTTCGTGCTCGAACTTCTCCCGCCGGATGCCCAGCACGACGTCGCCGTACATCGTGATCAACCGCCGATAGGCGTCCATCACGAACCGCTCGTCGCCCGTCTGCTTCACCAGCCCGGCCGCCGTCGCGTCGTTCAACCCGAGATTGAGGATCGTGTCCATCATCCCCGGCATCGAGGCCGGCGCGCCGGAGCGCACCGAGACCAGCAGCGGGTTCTGCGGGTCGCCGAACGTCCGGCCCACCCGCTTGGACATCAGCTGGAGCGCCGCCTCGACCTGCTTCGCCAGTCCCGGCGGATACTGGTTCCCGTGCGAGAAGAAGTACGAACAGACCGCGGTGGTGATCGTGAAGCCCGGCGGGACCGGCAGGCCGATGTTCACCATTTCCGCGAGGTTGGCCCCTTTCCCTCCCAGCAGTTCCTTCATCTCCCCGCGCCCCTCCGCGCGGCCGCCGCCGAACGAATAGACCAGCTTCCCGTCTGCCATGCCTGATCTCCTCCTCGTCCTGTTCTCCCGGCCCCGCTCAGGGCCGGTCATCGTCGTCCGTTCCGGCGTCCTCCGGAACGTCGTCCATTCCGCCGTCTTCCGCGATCTCGCCCCCCTCCCCCGCCTCGTCCGGCACCGCACCTTCCGCCGTCGCCTCGTCGTCCGGCCCCCCCTCCGTTTCCGGTCCGCCCGCCTCCTCCTCCGCCGCGGGCGTCGGCGGCCGCGGGAAGGTGTCGTCCTGCAGGTACGCCTCCAGCGGATCGGTCGGCTCGGCTTCGATCTCCACACCCTCGGGCAGGCCGCCCAGGTCCTCCCCCAGCACCTCGACCAGGTCCTCCCAGCGCCGCGGCGCGCGGAGCCGGCCTCCCTCCGCTCCCTCTCCCAGGGCTTCGGGCGACCGCGCGAACAGATCCCGTTCGAGCTGCCGGCGACCGTCCTCGGTCAGCTCGGCGTACTCGCGCAGCGACGGCAGGTCGCCCAGGCTCGGAAGATTGAAGAACTCCAGGAACGCCTGCGTCGTGCCGTACAGCAGCGGCCGGCCGGGTTCCTCCTTGCGGCCGAGCACCCGGACGAGGTTGCGGTCGAGCAGCAGCTTGAGGGCCGAGCCGGAATCGACGCCGCGAATCTCATCCACGCCGGGCTTGGTCACCGGCTGGCGGTAGGCGATCACCGCCAGCGTCTCCAACGCCGCCTTGGACAGCCGCAACGGCCGAACGTCGAGGAACCTGCGGACGATGTCGGCGCACTCCGGAGCCGTGCGGAACTGGTACCCGCCGCCCACCTCCATCAGCCGGACGCCGCGCTCCGCGTACGCCTCCCCGATCGCCCGGAAGGCCCGGCGCACGGCCGCGAAGGTGGTGCGCAGCGGCCGCGCCACCTGTGCCACGGTCAGCGGATGCTGCGACACGAACAAGAGCGCCTCGACGTACCGCACGAGCGTCGCGTCGTCGTACTCGACGCGCGCGGGAGACGGCCCCTTCGACTCCCGCTCGCCGGCCGAAGCCGGTTCGCCGGCCGGTTCCTCCGCGGCGGGCGACTCCCGCTCGCCGGCCGAAGCCGGTTCGCCGGCCGGTTCCTCCGCGGCGGGCGACTCCCGCTCGCCGGCCGACCCGCCCGCCGCGTCCGGCGGCGCGCCGGTTCCTTCCAGCTCCGCCCGCAGGGCGGCGGTCGGCGGCTCCGTCTCGCCCGTCGCGGCCTCCTCCGGAGGCTCCTCCGGACATGTCGCGGCAGCTCCGCCCGGACCCGGTTCCTCGGCGTCCGGACGGCGCGTCTCCTCCGCGGCCGCCGCCTCCCGGGAAGACTCCACCGGCGTCTCGGCGATGTCTCCCGGACCCGGTTCCTCGGCGTCCGGACGGCGCGTCTCCTCCGCGGCCGCCGCTTGGTCCGTTCCGGGCGCGGCGTCATCCGGCGACGGCACCTTCGCCGGCGGCTTCCTCTTCCGCGTGCCAGCCTCGGTCATTCCGGCTTCTCCTCGTCGCCCGGCTCCCCGGCCACCGGCGGCCGGTCGCGGCCCGCCAGGAAGTCGGACAGGGCCGAATCGAGCAGGGCGCGTTTGTCCTGCGCTGCGGGCGGAGCTTCCGGCGGCGTCGCGGCGGGCGCACCGGCCTCCTCCGCGGTGCCGGCTTCTTCCGCCGGGCCGCGCTTGCGACCGCGCGGGAACGGCGGCGGACCCGCAGCCGCGGCGCCGCCCGTCGCCGGTTCCCCGTCGTCCGGCGTTTCCGGCCCTCCGCCTTCGGCCGCGGGTTCCGCCTCCGCGGAGGCCTGCGACGGGGGGCCCCCGTCCGGAGCAGGCGCGTCCGCGGGTTCGGGCGAGGGCGGAGGGGCGTCGGCCGTCACGGCGTCGGTCGGGACGTCGCCGCCCGGCGCCGCCCCGACGAACTCGACGAGCAGCGGCGCCGCGGGCCCGGCCTGCAGGAGGCGGGTCATCCGCAGCTTGGTCATCTCGAGCAGCGCCAGGAAGGTGACGACGACGTCGAACCGCGTCGCGGCCTCCTCGAAGAGCTGTTCGAAGCGCACGCGGCGCCGCTCCTGCAGCAGCGCCACGAGCTCCTGGATCCGCTGCGCCACCGAGACCCGTTCGACGGTGATCTCGCGCGCCGCGTCGGCCCCGACGCGCTTGAGCACGGCGACGATGGCGTCGAGCAGTGCGCCGATGCCCACCTCGGCCAGCGGCCGCTCCCCCGTCGCCTCGACCCGCTCGGTCCCGCGCCGGACGAACACGTCGCGGTCGAGCTGCGCGCGGGCGGCGAGCCGATCGGCGGCGTCGCGGTACTTCTGGTACTCGAGCAAACGGCGGACGAGTTCGGCGCGCGGGTCTCCGCCCTCTTCCGTCCCCTCCGGTTCCTCGGCGTCGGCACCCGTGGGCAGCAGCATCCGCGACTTGATGCGGGTCAGGGTCGCGGCCATCTCGAGGTACTCGGCCGCGACGTCCAGGTTCAGCGTCTTCATCGCCGCCAGGTACTCGAGGTACTTCTGCGTGACGAAGCCGACGGGGATGTCGAGGATATCGATCTTGTGCTTGCGGCAGAGGTGGAGGAGCAGTTCGAGCGGTCCGCTGAAGCCGGGAACCTCGACTTCGTACGGCACGTGGATCGGAGCGCCGAGGTCGAGCGGCCCGTCGGCCTCCGGTGCGTCGTCGCGGGGGTCCGCTTCGTCCCTCATCCGGTCACCATCGCCCACAACCACTCGTTCGGCAGCCCGACGGCCCAGAAGGCGCCGATCAACAGGTAGGCCACCGGGATGCGGATGATCCCGCCGAGGAAGAAGACGATCGCCATCAACAGGAAATAGGAGACGACCTGGAGCGGGCCGAGCAGCTCCTGGAGGCGGCGGGGCATCAGGCGGCTGCCGTCGAGCGGCGGGAGGGGGATCAGGTTGAAGACGGCCAGCCCGGCGTTCATGAAGGCCAGGATCAGGAGCAGATGGGCGCCGGTCTGGGCCGCGGTGGCCTTCGCCCCCTCTTCGACGACCAGCAGCCCGGCCAGGCCGAGGCCGGTGGCGTGGGCCAGGAGTTGCAGTCCGGCGACCGCGAGGAACATCAGGGCGATGTTGGACAGCGGGCCGGCGGCGGCGGTCAGCGCCATCCCCAGGTGCATGCTGACGCGGCGCGTGAAACGGTGCGGCGACACCGGCACCGGCCGGGCCCAGCCGATCAGCGGCAGGCCGCCGCCGAGTTGCGCGACGATCGGCATCAGGAAGGTGCCGACCGGGTCGGCGTGGGCCATCGGGTTCAGGGTCAGCCGGCCCTGGCTCGAGGCGGTGTCGTCGCCCAGCGCCCAGGCGACCCGTGCGTGGGCGTACTCGTGCACCGTCAGCGACAGGAGCATCGGGACGATATACGAGACGATCTCGTACAGCCGTTCCACGGGCGCGCCTTGTACCACGGAGCGGGCCCGCCGCGCCACCTTGCGACGGCCGCCCGCGCCGTGCTACCACCGGCGGCATGGCGACCAGCAGACACGACCCGTTCTCCTCCCCCGACCGGCTTCGCCCGCTGATCTCCACCGAGGAGATCCAGAAACGCTGCCGGGAGCTTGGCGCCCAGATTTCCGCCGACTACCAGGGCTCCGACCTGCTGCTGGTCAGCGTGCTCAAGGGCGGCTTCATCTTCCTCGCCGACCTCGTCCGCCACATCACCATCCCGCTGACGCTCGACTTCATGCGCGTCCGCTCCTACGGCTCGCGCACCGAGAGCTCCGGCGTGGTCGAGATCACCGCCGACCTGACCGGTCCGGTCGAGGGCAAGCGCGTGCTGTTCGTCGAGGACATCGTCGACACCGGCCTGACGATGACCTACCTGATGCGGAACATCGCCACCCGCCATCCCGTCGACGTCAAGGTCTGTTCGTTGCTGTACAAGCCCGAGCGCAAGCTGGTCGATGTGCCGATCGCCTATCTCGGGTTCACCATCCCCAACCAGTTCGTCGTCGGCTACGGGCTGGACTACGACGAGAAGTACCGCAACCTGCCCTACATCGCGACGATGGACGACGAGCCTCCGGGCTGATCGGGCGCGGCATGAGCGGCATCGTCGGGGAGATCGAGTTCGAGTTCGCGGAGGACGGCGGGGGCGCCGGCCGGTTCGTGCCCACCGGCAAGGTGGTGGGCCAGATCCTGGCCTACGTGGCCAAGGGCGAGATCCCCGCCGCGGTGCGGCTGTACCAGGGGTGTTCCCGCGAGGTGGCGGCCGAACTGATGCGCGAGACGGCGATCGCCTCCGCCCGGCAGCGCGCCGGGCTGCTCGAGGTGTTCGTCCAGGCCCGGGACTTCGCCGCCGCCGCGCGCTGCGCCGAATCGACCGACGACCCGCGGCGCGCCGCGGAGCTGTTCGAGTCGGCCTACGACTTCGCCCGCGCCGCGGCGCTGTACCGCAAGGCCGGCGACCTGGCCCGCGCGGCGCTGATGTACGAGAAGACGATGGACTTCGCCGCCGCGGGCGAACTGTACCTCCAGGTCGGCGACCTGTCCCGCGCCGCCGAGAACCTCGAGCGCGGCGGCGACCCGCTCGGCGCCGCCCGCCTGCACCTCAAGACCGGCAACTGGAAGCGCGCCGGCGCGATCCTCCACGCCGTCCCCAGCAACCGCGGGGAGTTCTTCGAGGCCGGCACGCTGCTGGCCGAGATCCTCTGGCGCACCGGGCACCGCGAACTGGCGATCGCCAAGCTGCTCGAGGTGGTCCGCGCCTACCCCAACGTGCCCGCCACCGCCGAGCTGTACTACCGGCTGGGCGAGATGTTCGTCGAGACCGGTCGCCCCGAACACGGGGTGACGGCGTTCGAACGGGTCGAGCGGTTGCGGCCGGGGTTCCGCGACGCCCGCGATCGGGCCGCCGAAGCGCGCCGGCTGTCGCAGCTGCCGCCCGTCCCCGCTTCGGCCGCCGGGAGCCCCGCCGAACCCCCCGCGCCGCTCGATCTCGGCTCCCCCGCCGCGGCCTCCACCGCCCCCGCCGAGACCCTGCAACTCGTCGATCCCGACGCCGACGCGCTGCGCGAACTGCCGCTGTTCGCCGAGCTGGAGCACGAGGAGTTGCGCGCGCTGTTCCAGCTCTGCGGGCGCGTCGCCGCGCCCGCCGGGCGGGACGTGCTGCGCCGGGGCGAGCCGGGCCGCGGCCTGTTCGTGGTGCGCGAGGGGGAGGTCGAGGTGCTCGGTCCGGCGGGCGCCGTGCTCGCCACCCTCGGCCCGGGCCAGCACTTCGGCGAAATGTCGCTGCTCGACGACGCCCCCGTCTCCGCCGACGTCCGCGCGAAGACCGCCGTCGTGCTGCTCGGCATCCCCCGCGAGGAGTTCCTGCGCTTCTTGTACCTCCACGAACGGGTGGCGCGGAAGGTCTACCGGTTGTTCGCGATCACGCTGGCCCGCCGGCTCTCCGAGACCAGCGCGCGCGTCGCCGGCTGAGGAGGACCGCCATGGCGACCCTCGGCGAAATGCTCGGCCAGACCGACCTGTTCTCCGCCGTCCAGCCGGCGCACCGCGAGCAGATCGCGCGGGCGATGGAGCCCCGCGCGTACCGCGCCGGCGAGGAGATCGTCCGCGAAGGCGACGCCGGCGACGCGATGTACCTCGTGCTCTCCGGCCGGGTCGCGGTCGTCGTCCGCTCCCGGGACCTCGGCGCCAGCTTCGAGCTGGCCCGCCTCGGACCCGGCGACCACTTCGGCGAGATGGCGCTGCTCACCGCCGAGCCCCGCACCGCCTCGGTCGTGGCGCTCGAGGAGACCCGCGCCGTCGCCCTGCCCAAGACCGTGTTCGACAAGCTGCTGGCCCAGCTGCCCCAGGTCGCCACCGCGATCGCCCGGTCGCTCGCCGCGCGGCTGTCGCAGCTCGAGCGCGAGCGGGGCGCCGGCGTGGGCGCCCGGACCGCCGCCCCCGCGACGCCGCGTTCCACGGAGCCGCCGGTGCGGCCCACCGCCCTGCCCGCCCCGGTCGTGCGCGTCCGCCCGCAGGACCTCGTGTTCCTCGCCGCGGGCGACGAGCGGGACGACCGGGCGAGCAGTCTGCCGGCGCCCGACGCCGTGCAGCTCCTGGCGCAGATCGTGGCCGAGGCGCTGGCGGTCGGCGCGAGCGACGTGCACATCGAGGCCGACCGCCAAGAGCTGGTGGTGCGCTACCGCATCGAGGGGGCCCTGCGACGCAGCGAATGGAAGGCGCCGCGCGCCGCCCTGCGACCGCTCGTCTCCCGCATCAAGGTGCTGGCCGGCCTCGACGTGGCCGAGTCGCGGCTGCCCCAGAACGGCCGGATCGGCCTGACCGCCGGCTCCCGCGAGCTGGACCTGCGCGTGGCGACGATCCCTTCCCGGCTCGGCGAGAAGGTCGCCCTGCGGATCCTCGACACCGCCACCGCGATCCAGCCGCTGGGACAGATCATCGTCGCCGACAAGATGGCGGTCGCCCTGCGCAAGTGCCTGTTCCGCCCCTACGGCGCCGTCGTCCTCACCGGTCCCACCGGCTCCGGCAAGACCACCACGCTGTATTCGGCCCTCGCCGAGCGGACCTCGCAGGGCGTGCAGCTCAACGTGATGACCGCCGAGGACCCCGTCGAATACTCGCTGCCCGGCGTGACCCAGGTGCAGATTCACGAGGCCTCCGGGCTGACCTATCCCGAGGTGCTGCGCGCGTTCCTGCGCCAGGACCCCGACATCCTGGTGATCGGCGAGACCCGCGACGCCGCCACCGCCCGCATCGCCCTCGAAGCGGCCCTCACCGGCCACCTCGTGCTGACCACCATGCACACCAACGACGCGATGTCGGCCGTCGTCCGGCTGCGCGAGATGGGGATGGAGCCGTTCCTCGTCTCCAACGCCCTCCTCGCGGTCGTCGCCCAACGCCTCGTCCGGCGACTCTGCCCCGCCTGCCGCAAGCCCGGCACCTATCCGCCCGCCGTGCTGGAGAACCTCGCCGCCGTCGGCGCCCTGCGACCGGGCGACGAGGTCTCGCTGTTCGATGCGGTCGGTTGCGAACAGTGCGGCGGGTCCGGCTTCCGCGGCCGGATCGGCGTGTTCGAGATGCTGCTCTTCGACGAGCGGGTGCGCCAGGCCGTGGCCGAGGATCGGCCGCTCGCTCCTCTCCGCCCCGCCCTCGAGGGCACCGGCTTCGTCTCCCTCGGCCGCTACGCCGCCTACCTGCTCAAGGCGGGACTCACCGTCCCGGGCGAGGTGCTGCGCGCCGTGCGCGTCGAGCAGCAGCTCCCGGGGTAGGAACGCCGGACTCCCGCCGCTCGTTCCCCGGCGCCGGTCGTTCCGCTTGTTCCGGCCCGGAGATCCGGACTAGCATCCGGCCATGCGGCAACGACGGCTCTCTTCGCGGCTTCGTTGGTCCCCGATGTCGGCCGGACGATCCTTCGGAACCGTGCGACGGGCGGCGCCGTCGGCGCGGACGCGGATCGTCGCCGCACTGCTCGTCGCGACGCTCGCCCTGGGCGCGACCCCGGCGGCCGCCCAGTGGACGACCATCGCCCCCGGCGTGGAGTACGCCGAGTTCTCCGAGGCGGGCCCCAACCGGGCGTACGTCGTGCGGGTCACGCGCGGCGCTCCCGGCGTGGCGCTGGACACGATGATCGCCCAGGGAACGCTGTCCGCCGGTCGCGAGACGGTCTCGGGGATGGTGGCCCGGCACGACGACGCGCTGACCTGGTGGGGCCGGGCCTGGGGCGGACGGTACGAGATCCTGGCGGCGGTCAACGGGTCGTTCTTCGACCTGACGACCGGCGTGCCCGAGGGCGGCATGGTGGTCGGCGGAACCTACGCCAAGCGCTTCCCGCAGATGGGCGGCGGCAGCGGGATGGTCTGGAAGCTCGACGGCAGCGCGTTCCTCGGCGGCTGCGTCACCCACCCCGACGACCGCAACTACGTCACCTGGGCCGACGGCACGACCCAGACGATCGACGACCTCAACGGTCCCCGCGGCGACGGCGCCCTGGTGCTCTACACGATCCACCGCGCCGCCGACACCGGCACCTCGGGCGGCGGCATCGAGATCGATGTGGCGCTCGACATGCCCCTGCTGATCCGCCCGCAGCCGTCGGCGGTGGAGGGGCGGATCGTCGCGGTGCGCGACGGGTCGGGTTCGACGCCGGTGCTGTTCGACCATGTGATCCTCTCGGCGGCGGGCGGCGCGGCCGACGTCGCGCGCGCCCACGCGCGGGTCGGCGACACGGTCCGCATCACGCAGGAACTGCGCAACTACGCCCGCTCCTGCGCCGACCCGCAGGCCGGCGACTGGACCAACGCCTTCGCGGCGCTCAACGCCTGGCCGCCGATCGTCGAGAACGGCGCAATCCCGTGCCCCGACGGCGGCAGCAGCTTCTGCTCCAACGTCGCCTGGACCTCGACCTACCGCCCCCGCACCGCCACCGCGCTCAATGATTCGTACTTCTACCTCGTTGTCGTCGACGGCGATGGGATGGGCGGCATGGTCGGCATGAACTTGCGGCAACTCGCCGAGTTCTGCGTGAACCGGCTCGGTGCCACCTGGGCCGCCAACCATGACGGGGGCGGGTCGTCCACGATCTGGGTCGATGGGTCGATCCGCAACCGGCCGTCCGACGGCGGCGAGCGCGCCGTGGCCAACGGACTGTTCGTCGCCCGCGTCCTGCCCCCCGACTTTTCGACGACCCTCGGCACCGACGACACCGTGGAAACCACGGGGACGGCCGAACTCCGGCACGGTCCGGGAACGCAGTTCCCCGTGCGGACCACCCTCACGGCCGGACAGGCCGGCATCGTCCGCGCCCACCCCGCCAACGGAGCGCTCGCCCGCGGCCACCACTGGTGGCTGTGCGAGTTCTCCGGTACGCCGGGCTGGATCGCCGAGGATTCCCTGCGGCGCGCCGGCGGGCCGGGGCCGGACGCCGACGCGGATGCCGACGCCGATGCCGACGCCGACGCCGGCGCCGACGCCGACGTTCCCGCGGAAACCCCGGTCGACGGCAACGTGCCGGAGGGCGACGCGCTTCCGGAGGGTGGAATCTGGATCTACCGGGAAGACGGTTGCGGTTGCCGCGCCACTGGCCGAACACCGGCCGGCGGTCTTCTCGCGACGCTCGCCTTGTTGGGGCTGTTTGCGGCGCCCGCCGCGGTCCGGCACGGACGCCGTGACGCGCGCACGCGCCGCGCCAAGGAGGACGCATGAAGTTCCGGAGGTTCGGGATGGTGGCGGGATTGATCGTCGCGTGCACCGGCGCCTGCAAGAAGAAGGACGGCGATCCGGAGGGCGCGGGGGGGGCCGGGACGGGCGGACCGGCGGCCGGAGGCGGAACGGCCCCGGTCGCGGCCGCCGCGGGCCTCGAGTTCGAGACGCAGGCGCTGGAGTTCGGCTACACGCAGTTCGCCGACAATCGGCGGATGCTGTTCAAGATCCAGGCGCAGATCCCGAAGGGCTGGAAGATGATGACCGAGGGCGACTCGGCGAAGATGATGAACACCTTCATGCCCGCCCCCAAGGAGGGCGAAACGCCCAACCTGTTCACCAGTTCCTCGCTCACCGTCTCGCCGACCTGCAACGGACCCTGCCAGGCGGCCCGGTTGCCCGAACAGATGGGTGGTCTCGGGAAGGCCCGCCAGGAGACCCACGGGCCCGAAGCGAAGCTGCTCCAGGACGGCGAGGTCCGTCCCGGCGTGCTCGCCTTCGTCGTGGAATACCCCGGCGCCAAGGAAGGCGAGAAGAACTACCACCTCGGCGCGAGCCACCTGCTTCTCGGCCAGGACTACGCGGTGCTCTGCGAGGCGGTGCTCCAGGGCGAACAGGCCGCGCGCTGGGAGGCGATCCGCGACGCCTGCGTCGGCCTCCAGGTCACCCCCGTCGACCCGCTGGTCGGCGAGGAACGCGCCGGGCAGGAACGCGAGAACCTGGCGCAGTGTCCGGCCGCCTCGACCGTTCGCTACGCGGCCAAGTCGCCGGACCCCGCGCGGGACCCGGTGTTCGAGTCGGTCCCCTCGACGATCGCCGTCGTGTCCCAGCCGGGCAGCCTGCTCGTGCACCTTTCGAGCGTGCCGATGGCGGGCCGGGAGGAGTTCACGGAGAAGGAACTGCAGCCGAACGAGGGGGTGCTGAACCTCTCCCTCTGGTACAACGGCGGCGAGGGCGAGGTGTTGAGCGGCCAGTACGCGATGACGGGCGAGGGACCGCTGCTGTTCAATGCGGGCGTCCGGATCGCGGGAGGCACGACGCTGACGGTGAGCGCCGGCGAGGCGAGCCGCCTGGAGGTGATCGCGCGGACGCCCGAGAAGATCTGCGGGCGATTCGACCTCGCGGACGACTGGCGCACGCTCTCCGGCGAGTTCGTGGCCGAGATCGTGCCGGCGCGCTGAGGCGTCCGGCGGGTCGAGCGGCGGCGGGACGTCGGATGGGCAGGCGTCCACGGTTCGCGTGCGGCGGGTCCATCCCGCTCGCGGGTCGGCCGGCCGCCGGATGCCGCGGGTTCCCGCGACGGGACGTTCAGGCGGGCCGATCCAGGACGCGGCGCAACGCCCGCGCCAGCTCGTGCGCCGTGAACGGCTTCTGCAGGAAATCGATCCCCTTCTCCAGAATGCCGTGGTGGGCGATCACGTTGTCGGTGTAGCCCGAGATGTACAGGACCCGCAACGCGGGGCGGTTCGCCCGTAGCTCGCCGTACAGCGCCTTGCCGTTCCCGTCGGGCAGGATCACGTCGGTCAGCAGCAGGTCGAACGGCCGGCTCGCCGCCAGCGCACGGGCCTCCGCGAGACTCGCCGCGGCCTCCGCGCGATACCCGAGCCCCTGCAGGGCGCGCAGGGCGAAGGTCCGCACCGCCGCCGAATCCTCGACGAGCAGCACGGCCTCGTCGCCCCCGCCGGCCCGCTCGGGCGGCGCCACGCCTTCCGGCCCGTGGCGCTCGTCGGTGACCGGCAGGTACACCTTGAACGTGCTGCCGATGCCCGGCTCCGAATAGACGTTGATGAACCCCCGGTTCTGCCGGACGATGCCGTAGACCGTCGACAGCCCGAGCCCCGACCCGCGCCCCCGGCCCTTCGTCGTGAAGAACGGCTCGAACACGTGCGCCTGCACCTCCGGCGGCATGCCGCAGCCCGTGTCGCTCACCGCCAGCATCACGAACGTCCCGGGCCGGGCGTCGGGGTGCAGCCGGGCGTACTCCTCGTCGACGACCACCACCGACGTCTCGATCGTCAGCGTTCCACCCTCCGGCATGGCGTCGCGGGCGTTCACCGTCAGGTTCATCAGGATCTGCTCGATCTGGTGCGCGTCGCACAGCACGGACGGCAGGTTCCCGGCCGGCAGGATCTCGACCCGGACATCCTCGCCGATCAGCCGCCGCAGCAGGTACGCGGACCGCTCGATCGCGCGGTCGAGGTCCAACGGTTTCGGATCGATCACCTGGCGCCGCGAAAAGGCCAGCAGCTGCTGGGTGAGCGAGGCCGCCTGGCGGGCCGCGTCGAGAATCTCCCCCAGCTCGACCGACCATGGATGGTTCGACGCCATCTCGCAGCGCAGCATGTCGGCCCGACCCACGATCACCGTCAGCAGGTTGTTGAAGTCGTGCGCCACCCCGCCGGCCAGCCGTCCCACGGCCTCCATCTTCTGCGACTGGGCGAGCTGCTCGGCCAACCCGCGCGCCTCTTCCTCGGCGCGTCGCTGGGCCGTGATGTCGCGCACGTACTCGATCACGCCCGTCAGTTCCCCGCTCTCGATGTCGATCAAGGGGAACGAGTACAGGTCGAGCCAGCCGACGACGCGCCCGCCCTCCCCCGTCAGCGGCACCGTTTCCCGCGCCGCCTGGCCGTTCTCGAGCGTCCGGCGGCTGGGACAGACCTCGCAGTTGCGGTCGCGCAGGTGGTAGGCCTCGAAACACCGCTTGCCGACCAACGGCAGCGCGTGCCGGTACCACCGCTCCATCACCGGGTTGACCAGCAGGATGCGATACTCGCGGTCCAGAACGCTGATGCCGTCCTGGATGCTCGCGAAGATGTTCTGCAGGAGCCGCGCGTCGCCCTGCAGATCCCGCCGGACCGTCTCGTCGTTCCCGCCATCTTCCACGCGCCGGACCATATCGCTCCCTCCGTCACGGGGCAAGCGGCGGGTGGAATCGGCCGGTCGAGGGCCCTCACGGCAGCCGCAGGCAGTACCGGCATTCGTGGACCGTGCGACCGACGGCCCAGGCCAACGAACGACAGCCGCCGCGGCAGACGCGCGCGAAGGGGCAGGCGCGACACGCCCCGGTCAACTCCTCGACCCGGAACCGCCGGTTGTACGCGAACGCGCTCGGGTCGGCCCAGAGCGCGGCGAGACGGCGCCGCCGCAGGCTCCCCTCGTCGAACTCCGGCGGCAGCGACAGACAGCCGCGCACCGTGCCGTCCGACGTCAACCCCAGCACCCGGAGCCCGGCCTGGCACCCGGCGAAGAACCGGTCGGGCGGGTCGGCCGCCGAACGCAATCGCGGCTCGTCGCGCGTCATCCAGCCGACGTTGTCCGCCAGGTACACCGGCACCGCCCGGCGCGCCCGCGCCGCCAGCACGAACGCGACCAGCCCCGGCAGCTCGGCGGGCGACGGCACCAGGTCGAGGTGCTCCGCGCAGCGCCCGTGCGGCATCGTCATCTGCAACTGCCAACCCTGCACCCCGGCCGCGGCCAGCGCCGACTCCAGCTCCGCCAGTCGCGGAAGAAGGGGACGCGTCACCTGCGTCGAGACCCCGACCGGCAGCCCCGCCTCCCGCAGCATCCGGATGGCCCCGATCGCTCGGGCGAATCCCCCCTCCACGCCGCGCAGCTCGTCGTGCAGGTCGGCCGGACCATCGAGGCTCAACGTGACCGAGCGCAGGCCGGCGGCGAGCGCCGCGCGCACGGCGCGGGCGTCCCAGCCGAGACCGTTCGAGATCATCGCCACCCGCACGCCGCGGTCCGCCAGGCGTCGCGTCAGCGCCGGCCAGTCGTCGCGCAACAACGGCTCCCCGCCGGACAGCGTCACCTCGCGCGTGCCGAGCGCCGCGAGCTGGTCGCAGGCGTCCAGGGCCTCCGCCGTGTCCAGTTCCCGCTCCCGCGCCCGACCCGCCGCCGAACCGCAGTGGATGCAGCGCGCGTCGCAGGCCAGCGTGACCTCCCAGACACAGTCGTGGGGCGAAGAGGGAACCGTCGGCGGCGCGGAAACCACGGGGGCGCCTACAGCGCGACGCCCTTGTAGATCGGGACCATCCGGTCGTACGGGCTCGGCCGAGAGCCGCCCGCATCGTCCGTCGGGGCCGGCCCGGCATCGCCCGGCGGCGTCCCGGCGTCCTCCGGCGGCTCGGGGCCGAAACCCGCGTCGGACCCGGGCACCGGCCCGGACGCCTCGACGTGGCAGGCGGCGCCGGGCTGGAGCAGCGCCTCGAGCGCCGCGGCGATCTCCACGGCCGACTTGTCGCGGAACAGCGCCTCCAGATCCGTCCGCCGCGACGGGTCGAGGCCGGCGAAACACGACGACAGCGTGGCCTTGGTCTCGTCCGGCAGCGGAGCACCGGCGAGCCGCTCCTCGAGCGCCGCCTCGGCCGCGGAAGGGCCCGGCGCCTGAACCTCGGCCGCGGCGGGAACCGGCGGCGTAGTGTCGACCGCCGTCGACACCGGAACGTGCTCCCTCCGGCAGGCGCCGGCCAGCAGCAGGAGGCAGGCGACGAGCGGCGCGCCGAGGCCGGCCATCCCGCGCCGCGCGACTCCGCCGCCCGCGGACGGATCGTCGGGCGCACCCAGCGCCTCGCGCAACTCGGCCACCAGTGCCGCGGCCCGCTCGCCGGCCAGCGGGTCCGCCGCCGGATGCGCGAGCCGATCGCCTCCCTCCCGCGCCGCGACGTCCCGCTCCAGATCGGCCAACAACAGCGCGAGTCGCGCCCAGAGCGCCGCGTCTTCCCGGCGGCGGCGCAACGTCGTCCACAGGGCGTCCAGCACCGCATCGCGGCTCGCCCAGGCGGGGATCGGCACCGCCGCCTGCTCCAGGAATCCGCGCACGCGCTGGATCGTCGTCGGCCTCAGGTACGGTGTCGTCGCCATCGCCCTCCTCCGCCCTCCCGCGGAAGCCTACGTCCGGTCCCGCCGTCCGGGCAACCTTGCCGCCGCCCCGTATCGATTCCCGCAACGGGGCGCGGCTTGGCGCCCGCCCGACTTCTCCTACTCGAGATACCCCAAGGCCCGGAGTCGCTCGGCGGTCCGGGCCGACTCCGCCGCGTCGAACTCGCCCACCACCGCCCGCCGTGCCTCCGCCCGCAGCCGCTCGACGAGCGCCGCCGGCGGTTCGCCGCCCCGCCGTTCGACAACCGTCGCGGTTCCGTTGGGTTGTGGGTCCAGTTCGAAGAAATCGAACGAATCGCGGCCGACGTCCCAGACGAGCCGTTCCCGGGGCGTCGTCAGCGCGTATCCCGTCCACAGTTCGGACGGCGACCCGGGCGCGTCCGGCCGCGCGACGAAGTCCGCGCTCCGCACCGACACCGCGTCCGCCGCGACGGCCGGGGTCCCCTCGCGGATCGAGCGGGCGAGCGAGAGGCCATCGATGTCGGCGGGCAGCGCACCGAGGTCGAGCAGGGCGGCAAGCGTCGGCGCGAGGTCGACGGTGCGGACGAGCCCCGCGATGCGTCGCCCCGGCCCGCCGCCCGGCGGGCGGACGAGGACCGGCACGCGCAGCACCTCGTCGGCCAGGTCGTTGCCGTGCAGGTCGAACACCTCGCGCACCGGCTCGGCCCCCGAACGCCCGCCCCACGACTCGCCGTGGTCGGCGGCGATCACGACCCAGGTCCGGTCGAGGTCGACCGCCTCGAGCACCCGCGGCAGCCACGACTCGGAGAACCGCTCGACCGCGTGCCGGTACAAGCGCCGGACCCCTTCGCGCTCCCGCGGTCCGGCGCACAGGGCGGCGAGCACGACGTCGGTCGCCTTGCGCCAGCGCCGGGTGTCGAGCGGCCACATCAGGTAGGGGATGTGGGTCCACCAGTAGTGGACGAACGCGAAGAACGGCCGGTCCCGATGTTCGCGCAGCCAGGCGAGCAGTCGCCCGGTGTCCTGGGAACTGCCGGCGACGCGGGCGGCGGGGACGTTGGCGAACAGGAACTGCGGGTCGAAGGGGAACGAGGCGACCTCGTGCCCGGCGCGCGCCGCCCGGTCGAACAGCGTCTCGCGCCCGGCGGGCCAAGGCTGTTCCCAGCGGGCCAGGCCGAGGCGGTGGGGATAGACGCCGGTGAGCATCGCGGCGAGCGACGGCAGCGTCCACGCGGCGGCGCTCACCGCGCGCGGGAACAGCGTCCCCTGCTCCGCCAAGCGATCGACGGTCGGCGTCCGGCACGGGCCGCCGCAGCAGCCGAAGACGTCGGCGCGCACCGAGTCGGCGACGATCCAGAGCAGGCTCATCGTCGCCCCGGGACGCGCTGGAGGCAGAACGGGTTGTCGAAGATCGTGCCGGTCACCGACCAGGCCATCGTGCGGCATCCGCCCCGGCAGATCCGGCGCAGGGCGCAGGCCACGCACCCGCCCACCAGTTGCTCCTCCCGCCACTCCGTGTTGTAGGCGAAGCGCGAACGGTCCTCCCAGATCGCCCGGAACGGCTCGCGCCGCACGTTGCCGGCCGAAAAGGCGCGCGGGTGGGACGGACAGCCCTTGACCTCCCCGTCCGAGCAGATCCCGACCGTGCGGATGCCGGCGGTGCAGCCGGTCCAGAAGCCGGCGCGACCGTCGGGCAGCCGGCGCAGCGTCGCCTCCTCGCGCCCGTAGTAGCCCAGGTTGTCCGCCACCCGGATCGGCACCCGGCCGTCCCGGATCAGCTCCGCGACGTCGTGCTCGAGCTGCGGCAGGTCCGCCGGATCGAGGAGGTAGCGCTCGGTGTGTTCGAGCAGCCGGCCGAGCGGCATGCAGATCTGGAGCTGCCAGGCGGCGACGCGGCGCGACGCGAGCCGCTCGTGGAGCGCGCGCAGCCGGCCCGCGTTCCGACGGTGGATCTGCGTGATCACCGCCGGCTCGAGCGGCGAGGAGCCGACGAGGTCGAGCGCGCGGAGTGCCCGGTCGTAGACCGAGCCGAGACCCGCCGCCGCCGGCCGCCGGATGTCGTCGTGCACCTCCCGCTCGCCGTCCAGCGACACCGCGACGCCCGACACGCCGGCCTCCACCAGCCGCGCGACCATCGCCTCGTCGACCAGCACGCCGTTCGTGATCACCACCACCCGGACGCCGCGATCCGCGAGGCGCCGGGCGAGGATCGGCCAGTCCGGCCGCAACAACGGCTCGCCGCCCGTCAGGTTCACGCACTCCGCCCCCGCCTCGACCAGCGCGTCCGCCAGCCCCAGCGCCTCCTCGGTGCCGAGCTCGTCCGGCCGCCGCGTCCCGGCGTTCTGCTCGCAGTGCACGCAACGCAGGTTGCAGGCGTCGGTGATCTCCCAGAAGCACAGACGCGGCACGCGCGGCAGGCGGTCGACGGGGTGTTCCATCCGCTCAGAACGAGACGCCCTTGTAGATCGGGATCGGGCGACACAGCTCGTCGAGGTCCGGCGGCGGGTCCGCCGGGAACGGCCGATCGAGCGCGATCGGGTCGCGGCAGACGCAGTCGAACATGTCCTCCAGCGCCGCCGCGACCACCTCGGGCGGCTCCGTCGAGAACAGCTCCGTCAGCCCCTCGTTCCAGCTCCCGCTCAGCCGGGCGAAACAGTTGCACAGGTAGCTCTTGTCCCCCGGGGCGATCGAGGACGTGGCCAGGCTGCACCACAGGACGGAGGAACTCGGCAGGGCGCAGCCGTCGGCCCACGTGGTGACGCCGACCGGCGTGCAGTCCGGCGCCCCGTCGCTCGAATCCTCGTTGCACCCGGCCGCCGCGAGACCCAGCAGCAGGAATCCGCCGAGCACGCTGGCCGGGAGCTTCGCGCCGAAGCGCCGCACCGCCGTCCTCTCCGCCGGGATGTCGCCGCCGGGCAGCGCCCGGCGCAGGTCGTCGACCAGCGAGCGGATTTCCCACCCCGCCAGCAGCTCGGCCTGGGGCGCCGGCAGCCGCCGCGGCGCGTCCGGGTCGGTCAGGTCCTCCACCACCTCGCGCAGAAGGCCGGCGAGCGGCCCCCAGAAGGCGGGGTCGTCGCGCCGCCGGTTCATCAGCCGGTACAACTCGACGTAGACCGCGTCGAGGTCGGCCCACGGCTTGACCTCCACCCCCTCCCCCGCCAGGAACCGCCGCACCCTCTGCGTCACCGTCGGCCGGATCGCGGACTGCGCCATGAAGCACCTCCCCTTGCCGTTGGAGCATACGCCCCGGGGTCGGGTGCGGCAAGCGAACCAGGCGGTCCGGCGGTCCCGTCTCCGCGACCCGCGAGGACGCGCATCCGGCCTGGCCGTGCATCTTGCCGGCGGCCGCCCCGCGGCGCCCGTCTTCATGACCCGCAACGGCGCCCACCGACCGGCCTGCGCAAGAGAACGGTGAACCGCGGCCATGGACGGCGACGGCCGGAGCGCCGCGCCCCTTGCGCTCCGAACCCGTCCCTCGTATGGTACACGGCAGGTGCACGACCGATGACGAGAATCCAGGCGGCGATCCTCTTTCTGGCGGCGACCGGTCCGGTCGCCGCGGGCTCGTGCGACGGGAACGACGGCGACCCGCAGGACTGCGGAGAATGCGGCCATCGTTGCCCGATGGATTCGGAGTGCACGGGGGGAACCTGCGTGCCGCTGCCTCCGTGATCTCGGTCGGGGTCGGGTCGAACCCGAGGTCGTCTCCAGGTTCCGCCGGTGCGCCCGGGGAAGCGTGCGGAGGGTCAAGGATGCCAACGGAAACGAGTGGTCGGGAAGCCTGTCGGGCACAGCTCGCCCTCGTCGTCGTGTGCTGCGGCGCCGTCTGCGGGTGTCCGGGCTCGCCGGACACCGGAGAGGTCGATGGAATCGCCGACGGGTCGGGCGAGGAGGGGGGCGGCATCGAGACGCTCGAGGCGGAGGACCTCGCGGACGCCCCGCACGATCCGGGTCCGGTCGACATCCCGGACGCGCCATCGCCCGACGCTCCCGCCGACGAAACGAGCCTCGAGACGGCCGACGCGCCGGACGAGGGCCCTGCCGACGATGCCGGCGGGGACGGTCCGGCGGAGTCCGCCGACGATGCCGGATCGGTCTGTTCCGGCATCCGCGACGATGCGATCGGGCCCTGGCCGTGGCACCAGCAGGCCCCGTACGCGATCGATGGCTACTCCCTGGCTCCCTGGTTCGCCGGCCGCGGCTACACGCCTCCCGCCGGTGCCGAAATCCTCGTCGGACGGATCGTGGCCGGCGTGGGCCAGCCGGCCTACCAGCTCTACGACGTCTCCGGCAGCGCCTTCTCGTTCGCCTTCTGGCCCGCCTCGACGGTGAAGCTGCTCGCCGCGACCGGCGCGCTCGATTTCCTCGCCGAGCTCGGCCTGACGGGCGACGCCACGGTGACGATGCGCTACGACGACGGGAGCGTCTTCACGCGGAGGGTGCGGGACATCTACACGCCGGCCATCACCGTCAGCTCGAACTCCGACTACGACCGGTGCGTGGAACTCGCCGGGTTCGACCGGTTGAACACGGTGTTCCTCTCGCCGGAGCGCGACCTGCCGACGACGGTGATCCAGCGGCGGTACGGCTACGTCGGAAGCCTACGGGTTTCGCCGGCCCTGGAGTTCGTCGAGGGCAGCCGGACGGTCAGCGTTCCGCGACGGGTCGGCACCGGCGACTACGGCTGTCCGCGGGAGGGGAACTGCGCCAACCTCTTCGAACTGCTCAACGCGCTGCGGCGGGTCGTGCTGCACGACGAGATTCCGGCCGCCGAGCGGTTCGACCTCGCCCCGCAGGACGTCCTGGGGCTCCGGACCGCTCTCGCCGACGCTCCGTCGTTCTTCGCGCCGGCGGTCGCCGGTCTCTTCGGCGCCGACGCGGTGATCTACGACAAGCGGGGCTACGTCCCGGACAACGACATCCTCGACCACGGCGTCATCGTCGATCCCTCCTCCGGCGAACGCTACCTGGTGGCGGTCTCGGTGCCGGAGGCGACCAGTTCGGAAGCCGAGCTGTCGGACTTCGTCGCCCAGGCGCTCTCGGCCGTGCGGTCGTTCGACGCCGACCGCGCGATGCCCTGGCAGTACGACGCCGGAATCCCGATCCGGGTGCAGCTCGACGACGGCGGCGTCGTCGGGACGCGGCGCCGGATGCGGTTCACCGTCGAGGCTCCCGGAGCGGACCGCCTCCGCTTCTGGACGGACACCTGGTTCCTCGGCGAGACCTCGGGCGGCCCGTGCTTCACCTTCACCTACGACTACCAGCACGGCGGGGAGCGGCTGCTGGTGGTCCAGGCGTCGTCCGGCGGAGTCCCGGTCGGCTACCGGGCCCTCGCCGTTTCCGTGCCGCCGCCCTGAACGGCCGGCGGCGGAGGACGCTACCAGCCTTCGGCGAGCAGCGCCTGGCGGTCGACGATCAGGAAGCGGCGGCGGCCGTCGCGGAGCACCGCCACCGAGACGGTCGCGCGGTGGAACCGCGCGAGGACCCGGCGGAGTTGCTCGAGGTCGGTGATCGTCTCGCGCTCGACGACGAGGAGACGATCACCGGCGAGGAGCGGGTCGGTGCCGGGGGCGTGATACGCCGCCGGCACCCGCACGAGCACCTCGTCGTTGGCCTGCGAGTAGCCGACGCGTCCCGAGACGGTCGGTTCCGGAGGTCCGACGGCCGCGCCGGGCTCGGGCCGCGGCAGCGCCGCGTCGCGGAACTTCAGCTCCAGCGGCCGGCCGCGAACGCCGATGTCCAGGGTCGCGTCGCCCGCGACGCGGCCCAGCCCCGCGCGCTCCGCGACGACGTCCCACGTCCCGGGCGGCAGGCCGGGGATCACGAACCGTCCGTCCTCGCCGGTGCGCGCCTCGCGCGCGGCGAGCCGGGACCCGCGCAGCCGCGCCTCGACCCGCGCCCCGGCCACCGGGTCGTCGAAACGATCGACCGCCCTCCCCTCCAGGGTCACTCCGCGGCGCAGCACCAGTTCCACGCTGCGTTCGGCGGCGGCCGAGTCCCGCGCGGGTTCGTCGACGCCGGTCCACACCGTCGCGTCCGCGAATCCCTCGGCGCGACCGCGGAGCTCGTAGGTCCCCGCCCGCACCCGGCCCGCGTCGAACGACCCGTCGGGGCCGGCGCGCACCGCGCGCAGTTCGCGACCGTCGGCGCGGACCGAGACCTCCGCCGCGACCGGCCGGCCGATCTCGTCGACCACGGTACCGCGGAGGCGCACGCCCCGTCGCAGGATCAGCTCGAGGTCCTCGGCGGGAGCGGTCTCGAATGCGGTCTCCACGTAGTCCGGGTGGGTCGCCGCGACGCGCAGCCGCCCGTCGGCCGGCGCGGGGGCAGAGAAGGAGCCGTCGGCGGCGGCCACTGCGGTCTGGGCGGCCCAGCGCGCCTCCCCCGCGGCCGGCTCGACGCGGATCCGCGCCCCGGCGATCGGGAACCGGCCGGCGTCGAGCACGCGCCCGGCGACGCGTCCACCCAGCCGGCGCAGCACGACGTCGGCCTGCCCCGCGCAGGGCGCGCCGGCCAGATCGAGTTCGAGTTCGGCGGCGAAGTAGCCCGGGAGTTGCGTGCGCAGCGCGACGTGCGCCGGCAAATGCCGCGCCGTGAACAGCCCACCTTCGTCGGTCTGCCAGACGAGCGGCTCCATGCCGCGCGAGAGGATGCGCACGTTCGCTCCGGCCACCGGCCGGCCCTGCTCGTCCCGCACCAGCCCCGCCAGCGTGCACCCTTCGGCCAGCCGCAGCACGACGGTCGTGACCGGCTCCGCGGCGGCCACGGCGACGTCCTGCGCGAGCGGCGCGAAGTCGGCGTGCTGGACGGTCACGGAGAATTGACCGGGCGGAAGGCCGTTCAGGACGAACTCGCCCTGTCGATCGGTGGTCAGCGGCGGCGGCTCGTCGCGGGCCGCGGCGGGAAGCGTTTCGCCGCGTCCGAGCGGCTCCGGTGGGCAACCGTCGAGCCAGGCGAAGGGCTGGGGCGGGATGGGCGGGAGCGGCCCTTCCAGCACCCCCAGCTCGCCGATCGGCAGCAGTCGGCCGACCGGGGCCAGGCCGCGGCGATCGAGCGCCGCGAGGGTCTCGGTGGTGGGCGAACGCAGCACGAACGTCCCGTCGTCGGCGCGGCCCGAAAGCGTCAGCCGGGCGCCGGCGACCGGAGCGTTGTCGGGACCCACGACCCGGCCGCGCAGGGTCCGCCCCGCGCGCAACGTCAGCACGACCTCGACCGCCTCCCCCGCCGCCACCTCGGCCCACGCCTCGCCGGGCAGGAACGGCTCGGCGACCGCCCGCACCAGATGGCGGCCCGGCGGGAGCGGACCCGCGCGGAAGCGGCCGTCGGCGGCGGGTGTCGCGCGGATCGGGACGAGCCGCGCCCGCAGGCCGTGAACGGTGACGACGGCGCCCTCCGCCGCGCCGGCCCCGCCCTCGAACGCGAGCCGACCGGTGAGAAACCCGCCGGGGGCCAGCGTCAACCGGACGGCGGTTCCCGCCGCGGGCCGCACTTCGATCCCGCGCTCCAGCGCCGAGACGTCCGACCCCTCGAACGCCTCCGCCTCGTAGAACCCCGGCGGGAGCAGGCCGGTGTCGAAGCGTCCCGAGGCGTCGGCGGAGAACTCGCGGGCCGGCCACAGGCCGGAACCGACGACGCGGACGCGGGCGCCGGGCCGCGGCGCGCCGGCAGCATCGAGCACCTCGCCGCGGAGCCGTCCGCCGCGCGCCAGTTCCAGTTCGAGCGGCCGGTCGAACGGCAGCGCCACCGGGTCGGAGCGAGCCGCCACATGCCCCGGCGCCTCGACCACCACCTCGATCGTGCCGGCGGCGCGCACGGCCAGCACGGCGCGGCCGTCGGCGGAGCTTCGCACCGCATCGACCGACGCCAGCACGCGGCGTTCGCCCTCGGTCCACGCCGGGTCGACCGGGTCGGGGGCGACAAGGGCGCCGGCCAATGGTGCCCCGCGGTCGTCGAAGACGCGGACTTCGAGCGTGCCGGCGGCGACGAGGGCGAGGTCGAGGTTCGCGGGGTCGGTCGATTCGTCCAGTCGCCGGAGCGCGGCGGGAAAGCCCGGACAGGTCGCCACCACGCCGGCCGCACCGGGCGCGGCGAGGCGGTAGGTTCCGTCGGCCGCGAGCGTCGTCTCGGCGAGTCGCTCGCCGCCGGCGTCGAACGCCGCGACCTTCACCGCCGCGGTGTCGCAGCCGGCCGGCAACTGCACACGTCCGGCGAGCGTCCCCGCCGGGCTGGCGTCGGACGCCTCCGCGACGGTCACCTCGGCCGCCGCATCGGCGGGCCGGACGACGTCGCTGGCCTCGGGACCGGCGGCCCACGGTCGGAGCCACAGGCCCAGGGCGAGCAAGACGAGGGCGAGGCCGACCAGGGCGAGGCCGACCAGGCCGCGCGCGCGGGACGGCATGATGCGCGCACCCCGCCACGCCCGACCCTGGTCCTCGGGCGTCGGAGCCGGGAATGGTTTCGCGGGCTCCGGCGGGGCTTCCGGGGGCCCGTTCGATGCATCTCCCCCTGTCACGGGTCCCATGCTAGCATGGCGGCCATCATGACGCTCCGGATCGGTTGCATCGACTTCCCGATTCCCCCCTCGCGGTACTTCCGCAAGTGGGACCTCGTCGAGATCCAGCAGACGATGGTGCGGCTTCCCGGCGAGGGGACGGTCAAGCGCTGGCTGCGGGAGTCGCAGCCGGGATTCGAGTTCGTGGTTGCGGTCTCGCCGCTGGTGACGTACGGTCCGGGGAGCCCGAGTTTCCGGTACCAGCCGGCACCGCCGAAGTCGCAGTGGCGCAAGTACGCGCCGTTCGCCGCCACGAAGGAGGTCGCCGAGGCGTTCGCGGGGAGCGAGGCCTTGGCGAAGGAGTTGGAGGCGAAGATCCTGTTGTTCCAGACGCCGGCCGACCTGGAACCGACCAAGCCGCTGCTGCGGGCGATGCAGCAGTTCTTCGAGAAGACCGATCGGCGGAAGCGCCGGTGGGTCTGGGAGCCGAAGGGGGGATGGAAGCCGGACGAGGCGGCGGCATTGGCCCGGGACCTCGGCCTGACTTTGTGTGTCGACCCCCTCGTCGTCCGGCCCCCGGACACCGACTTCGCCTACTGCCACCTTCCCGGCCCGGCCGGGTTCCGCTCGCGCTACGAGGAGGACGCGCTGCTGCGATTGCGGGACATCTACCGGGGCTACAAGGAGTTCTACTGCCTGTTCGGCAACATCGACATGAACAACGACGCCACCCGCTTCCTGCAGCTCGTGCAGGCCGACCGCGGGTAGGCGCCACCACCGCACCGGATCCGGCCCGGCGGAAAGGGCGCCGGCGATCCGGCCGCGTCGAGCCCGAGGGGAGGAACGAATGAGCGGGTCGTGTCTCTCCGACTCGAGACTGTGGAAGGCGATCCACGACCTCGAACGGCGGCTGACCGAGCTGGACGCCGAGGGCCGGCTCGAGGCGCTGCGCGAGACGGTCGTCGCGCTGGGTCGACGCGCCGAGGCGATGGACCTCCAGCTCAACGCCCTGCTCGGGCTGCTCGAAGCCAAGGGGGTCCTGACCCTCGATGAGTTGAGCGACGCGGCGGTCCGGCTCGATCTCGCCGACGGGGTGGAGGACGGAAGGATGGGGGCCGACCTCGTTGCCCACGCTCCGCGCTGCCCGTCGTGCGCCCGGCCCGTGAATCCCGGCCGGTCGCGCTGCGTGTTCTGCGGTACCGAACTCCCGCCGGCCGGCGTTCCCGGCGCCGGCGACCCGGCCGCCCGACCCCGGATCGTCGCCTGCGCCCGGTGCGGCGAGAGCATCGCGGAACGCGACGCCTACTACACCGAGGACGGCGCGGTCTGTCCGCGCTGCTTCCGTCGCTGAGCCGGCGCCGGACCGCCGCGGGCCCGGGACGGCGCTTCCGCGCTATCCGCCCCGCACGGTCGTCCACGCCTCCCGGAAGTCGGCCGGCAGCGGCGCTTCGAACCGCACACGCGCGCCGGTTCGCGGATGGTCGAAGGCCAGCACGGCGGCGTGGAGCGCGGGCCGGCCGAGTCGTTCCGCCGCGCCGCGCAGCACCGGGTCCCGCGGCCGCCGGCCGTAGACCGGGTCACCCAGGATCGGCCAGCCGCTCTCGGCGAGGTGCACGCGAATCTGGTGCGTCCGGCCGGTTCCGAGCTGCACGTCGAGGCGCGCGCAGCCGGCGGCCCGTTCCACGGTCCGGAACGCCGTGAGCGCCCGGCGCCCGCGCGACACCTTCGAGGTGAACCGCTGGCGGTCGACCGGATGCCGGCCGTACCAGGTCTCGAGCCGCCCTTCCGCGGGCGGCTCGCCGACGACGATCGCCGCGTAGCGCTTCTCGACCGTGCGGCGCGCGAACTGTTCGGCGAGGCGGGCGTGGGCCGCGGCGTTGCGGGCGACGACCATCACGCCCGAGGTGCCGCGATCCAGCCGATGGACGATGCCGGGACGGCCGGGGTCGCCGCCGGCGGCGCCGAGGTGTGCGAGGGCGTTGACGAGCGTGCCGCGCGGGTGGCCGACCGCCGGGTGGACCACCAAGTCGGCCGGCTTGTCGATCACCACCAGGTCGTCGTCCCGGAACAGCACCGGGACCGGGATCGGCTCGGGCGCGACGCTCCACGCCTCCGGCGACTCCGGCTCCACCCGCAACCGCTCCCCGCCGCGCAGGAGGAGACCGGCTTTGGGCGTCGCGCCATCGACGGTCACGCGTCCGAGTTCGATCAGCCGTTTCGTCTGCGAGCGGGTCAGTCCCTGCACCAGCACGGGAATCGCCTGGTCGACACGGCGGCCGGCGGCGGACGCCGGGACGACCAGCTCGACGGGGACGGCAGCGGGAACGAAGTCCGGCAGGGCTACCAGATGTCGGTACGGACCTGGGCGTTGGCCTTGAGCAGCTTGTCGACCAGGGCGCGACCGTAGAAGTTCTTGCGGAACAGCTCGGGCGAGACGCGGCTCTGGTAGAGCGTCCGACCCTCTTCGATCGTTTCCTTGAGCAGCTCGAAGAGGTTGTCGTTCTTGAGCCCCTCCTCGATCTTGGCCTTGTTGTAGATCACGATGTCGGACACGATCGCCCGCGCCACACGCTTGGCCGCGGTTTCGTCCTTGTCGATCACCGCCATGGGGTTTCCTCCGCAGGTCCGGATGCTAGCGGCGCACGGGCCGCGAGTCAAACCGCCCGGAAGGGCCCGCGAGCGGGGGAGACCGGGGAAGCGGGGTCGGCGCGGCGCCCTACGCGGACGGCGGCGCCGGCGGTTGCCGGCGGGCGCCGACCAGGGCGCGGACGGCGGCGTCCAGCCCGTCGAGCGTCAAGGGGTACATCGGGAAGATGCGGCGGATCGCCGCCGCCGTGCCGTAGCGCCACGCCTCGGGCGGCTCCGGATTCAGCCACGCGGAGCGCGGCCAGCGTCGCGCCAGCCGCAGCAGCCAGTCGCGCCCCGGTTCCGGGTCCGCCTCGTAGCCGTACAGCGCCCCCCACGGCTCGAGGAGTTCGCTCGGCGCCATCGCCGCATCCCCCACCAGCAGCAGCTTGTACCGGTCGTCGCAGGACCGCAGCACGTCGGCCGTGCGCACCGGCTGCTGCAGCCAGCCGTCGCGGTACAGCTTCCCGTACGGGCAGTTGTGGAAGAAGAAGTGGCGGAACTCCTTGAGGTGGCGCGAGGCGTGGGCGGCGGAGAAGAGCCGTTCGACGAGCTGGGCATAGGGTTCCATCGAGCCGCCGACGTCCATCAGCAGCAGCAGGCGCACGTTGTTGATGCGCGGGGCACGGAAGATCAGGTCCAGGTCGCCCGCGTTGCGGCTGGTGGCCCGGACGGTCCCTTCGAGGTCCAGTTCGTCCTTGCGCCCTTCGCGGCGGAGCTGCCGCAGGCCGCGGAAGGCGACCTTGAGCTGGCGGGTGTCGAGCACCCGGTCGTGGCGGTACTCGCGGAACCGGCGCTCCGCCGCGACGCGGATCGCGGAGCGGGCGCCGCCGGGTCCGCCGACGCGCAGGCCCGAGGGGTGGTATCCGCCCCAGCCGAACGGCGAGGTGCCGCCGGTGCCGATCCAGCGGTTGCCCCCGTGATGGGCCTCCTTCTGCTCCCGCAGCCGCTCCTCGAACAACCGGAGCAGTTCCTCCAGCCCCAGCCGCCGGAGCTGCTCCGCCAGCTCCGGCCGCAACAGCCGCTCGTAGCGCAACGGGTCGGCGAGCCACTCCCGGAGCTTCTCCGGCAGGTCGATCGGCAGCTCGAGACCCTGGAACACCTCGAGGAACGCCTCGTCGAAGGCGTCGAAGTGGGCCTCGGACTTGACGAGCAGCGAGCGGCAGAGGTGGTAGAAGCCGGACAGGGCCTGGCGTTCGAGGCCGAGTTCCAGGGCGCGCATCAGGGCCAGCCATTCCTGGATCGAGACCGGGACGCCGCGCTTGCGCAGGGCGAAGAACAGGTCGAGGAACGGCGCACCGGCGGGCGCGCGCACGGTCGTTTCGGCCGTGGGATCGCTCATCGCCACCGGTAGTCCGGACCCGGGCGGCGGGGAACACCGCGGCCCTGGATCGCCGCGGCGGCCACCTCGAGGTCGGCCTCCTTCTTCACCAGGGTGCCGAGGAACGGGACGTCCTTGCGGAGTTCCTCGACGCCGACGCCGCCCCGCTGGAGCGCCGCGATCCAGTCGATCAGCTCGGAGGTCGAGGGCGGCTTGCGCAGCTCGACCTCGTTGCGCAGCCAGTAGAACCGCTCGAGGCATTTCTCCAGGAGCTTCTGGGGAAGTTGGGGATGATGGACGCGCACGATCTGCGCCATCAGCTCGGGACCGGGAAACTCGATGTAGTGGAACACGCAGCGCCGCAGGAACGCGTCGGGCAGTTCCTTCTCGTTGTTGCTGGTCACGACCACCACGGGCCGGTGCGTGGCGACGAACTCGTCGCCGGTCTCCAGCACCACGAAGCGCATCTCGTCCAGCTCGCGCAGCAGGTCGTTGGGAAACTCGAGGTCCGCCTTGTCGATCTCGTCGATCAGCAGCACGACGCGGACCGGGGAGCGGAAGGCCTCGCCGAGCGGCCCGAAGCGGATGTACTGGCGGATGTCGCGGACGTCGCGGTCGCCGAAGCGGGAGTCGTGGAGGCGCGCGACGGTGTCGTAGACGTACAGGCCGTCGGCGGCCTTGGTGGTCGACTTGACGTACCAGCGCACGAGCGGCATGTCGAGCGCCTCGGCGACGTTCTCGGCCAGCAGCGTCTTGCCGGTGCCCGGCTCGCCGCGGACGAGCAGCGGCCGTTGCAGCGCCACCGCCACGTTGACCGCGTCGCGCAGCTCCCGCGACGCGATGTAGCGTTTCGTGCCGTGGAACAGGTCGAATGCCTCGCTCATCTCCGCCACCGCCGTTCGACCCCCGACCCGCCCTGCTCTAGTGCAGCCGGGGCGAGGCCGCAAGGCCGAACGGCGCGGGGTTCCGGAGGAGGGCCCGGAATCCTGGTCCCGCCATTTGGGCCTTGACCCGCACGGCCCCCTCGAACTATGAGAGCGCGTTCCCCCAGAGGTTGCGGGAACTGGAGGAGGAGACGACGCGATGAAGAAGATGATGCTGTGCCTGCTGTCCGTTCTGGCCATCGCCCTGGCGGGTGCGGCCTGCAAGAAGAGCAGCGCCGACCTGTGCAACACGAAGAGCAAGTGCGAGAAGGAAGAGGCCCCGTCGGCCGAGAAGGTCAAGGAGTGCCAGCAGGTGCTGGACGACAAGGACTGCGGCTCCCAGGCGCGGGCGATGATGGAGTGCATGATCGAGAAGGAAACCTGCACGCCGGAGGGCAAGACGGACAACGAGGCGGCGATGTCGGCCTGCGCCGATCCGTTCGCCAAGTACATGGAGTGCATGAGCAAGAAGGCCGAGGCCCAGCAGCCCGCGGGCAACCCGTAGCGCTCCGTCCCTCCCGCCGCGTCGTTCTGCCGGACGACGCTTCCGAATCGCGCGACGACCCGGCGCCGCCGCCTCGTGGCGGGGCTTCCTCCTCCTACGGCGACACCTCGCTGTGCTGCGAGGCCAGGATGTCGACCTCCGTGGCGAAACTGCTGCCGAACGTCGCCCGCCGCGTCTCCGCCTCGGCCAGATGCCGGCAGATCATGTAGATCTGTCCCGACGGATCGCGCGGATCGGTCAGTTCCCGCACGTGCGCGGCGTACTCCTCGCGCGAAAACCAGGTGCCGAAGCGCGCCTCGAGCGCCCCGCGGATGGTTTCGCAGGCGCCGCGCGCCCAGGCCAGCAGGTTGGTGTCCGCCGCCGCCAGGTAGGTCGAAACCAGCCGCTCGGCGTCCCGGTCGATGTTGAACACGCTGCGGTTCCGATAGACCCACTCGACCCCCTGGATCGCGAACACCGCCTGCATCCCGGCCAGATGCAGCGCGACGAAGTCGTAGAAGAACCGGCGGTAGCGCTCGGCCGCCCCCGTCGTCGTTTCCCCGAACCAGTTCGCGAAACGCTCCCGCTGCTCCGCCGCCAGGTTCTCCCAGACCGACAGGTGCAGCCGGTCATCCCCCACGTTGGCCATCACCCACAGGTCCGCTACCGATACATCGATCGCATCGTGGTCGGTCGCCGGAACCCCCAACGTGTGCCGGCCGGACGTCACCGACCGCAGCCGCGCGTCCATCCCCTGCACCCGGGCGAAGATCCGATCGACCGCGGCCCGCTCCGTCGCGCCGAGTTCCTCGTAGCGGAGCGGGTCGAGCGTCATCGTCAGGTCGCAGCCGACGGCCACCACCGCCAAGAGCGCCGGGAGGAGCAGGATCCAGGAGGGCCTTCGCATCCGTTCTCCGCGCATCCTCGCCCTCCCTCTCTCCCTTTCTCCCGCCTCTCCACCGACGGCGTCCGATCCTCTCCTCTCCTCCGTTCGTTGCGCCGTCGACGCGTTCCGTTGCACCCGGCGTGCCGACCCGCTCCGACACGTCGTCCTCGCCGGAGATCCGTGATTCCGAGAGGTTGCCGGCGTTCGCGGCGGAACCTGGGCGAAGGCGTGCGGCACGGCCTGGCACGACGGCGGTCGCTCCACTCCCTCTTGACGAACAGGTCGGACCGGACGAGGCTCGCCCGTCCGGCGGGGGAAAGGAGCGGCTCGACGCGATGACGGAGGCGACGCTCTTCCAGTGGTTGACGTGGGCCTGGATCCTGCTGGCTCCGGTGGTCTTCCTGGCCCTGCTGTTCATCACCGTCCCGTACGGGCGCTACCACCAGGGGCGAAGCTGGGGCGCGCCGTTTTCCGGGGTCGTCGGCTGGATCGTGATGGAACTGCCGGCGGTGGTGACGATGCCGCTGGTGTTCTTCCTCTCGGGTCGTGTGCCGGGACCCGTCGAGGCGGCGTTCCTGGTGCTGTGGGAGGCGCACTACCTGCACCGGACGTTCATCTTTCCGCTCCGCCGCAAGGCGTACCTCGAGCCGGTCCCGGTCGTGGTCGCCCTGCTCGGCGTGCTCTTCAACATCGCCAACGGCTACCTCAACGGCCGCTGGATCGGACATTTCTCGCCCGGCTACCCGACGGCGTGGTTGTGGGACTTGCGGTTCCTGGCGGGAACGGGGCTGTTCGCGATGGGGATGGCGATCAACATCCACTCGGACGAGGTGATCCTCGACCTGCGCCGGGCGGGCGGCGGGTACCAGGTGCCCCAGCGCGGCGTCCACCGGCTGGTCGCCTCGCCGAACTACCTGGGGGAATTCCTGGAATGGAGCGGGTGGGCCCTCGCGACCTGGTCGCTGCCCGGTCTGGCCTTCGCCGTCTGGACCTTCGGCAACCTCGGGCCGCGCGCCCGTGCGCACCTCAAGTGGTACCGCAAGACGTTCGCCGAGTACCCCCGGGAGCGCAAGGCGATCCTGCCGTTCCTCTGGTAGGCATTCCGCCTGCCGGCCGGTCCGGGAGCGGCAGGCCGACGGGGCGGAAGGAGATCGGACGCCGTCCCCCGTGCGCAGGAGACCACGAAGCCTGGTTCGCCGTCGCGACCCCGTTCCGGCGCGACAGGCTCGCCTTCCACCGGACGCTGCGGGCGGCGTTGCGGCGAGGACGCCCGGCACGGCTTTCTCGCGCGGCAGGGTCTCGCTTCCGGGGCGTGCTGGGGTTCGAAAACCCCAGGGCGGGGGGCTGGCACCCCGGTTCTGGCTCGTGCTGGAGCAGTATTCATGAATGATTTCAGACAGGGATTCTTCGTTGACCGCGGCACGGACCCTGCATTTCATCCGCGTGGGCGAACGGCCCGGGAGGTCGAACGATGCGCAACCTGACGACTCGCGCGCGGCTCCTGACGATGGTCGCGGCACTGCTGCCGGGGTTCGGCTGCGCCGAACTGGAATCCGACGACGAGGCGAATCCGTTCCTGGACGACATGAGCAACGGCGGAAAGGAGGACACCGGGTATCTCAATCCGGACGGGATCGAGGTGGAGGTCGACCTGGAGGGGGATGTCGAGGCGTCGTCGTACCGGTTGTTCGAGGCGCCGGCGGAGGTCGGGCAGTTCGCGATGACGTACCTGCGTCACCGCGGGCAGTTCTACCTCGAGGGGCTGGCGGAGGACGCGACCTCCGACGAGCGGGTGGAGTGGCAGGTGGGGGGCGAATGGTTGACGGCGGCGGAGGCGCGGAGGCGGCCGACGGCGGAACTGCGGCACTGGCGGATCCGCGGCGTGAACGCGGTGCTGCTGCGGGGCGCGGGCTCCAACGTCGAGGTCGGGACGGTGTTCACGGCACGGGTTCCGCTGAAGCCGTTCACGGTGATGACCGACGCGGGCGACAAGTGCGCCGATCCCGACGACCACATCTCCCTCAGCCAGTCGGTCTACTGGTACCTGTGGAACCCGGACCGCCGGGGCTGCACGGTGCCGACGCAGGACCTGAAGGTGACGGTGTCGCGGATGTTTTCCAGCGCGCGGACGACCTACCCGGAGTACGACCAGCTCGTGGCCGACGGGCGGATCACGGCGGTGGTGCTGTTCGGGCAGATCGGTGACGGTCCGATCGACGACCGCGAGGCGGGAGTCCGGAACATGAACCGGATGGCGCGCAACCTGCTGTCGGCCGGTTTCTCCGAGGTGACGCCGGCGCCGGTGGGCCGTCGGTTCTCGAAGATTGTCGCCGGCGTGGAGATGTTGTTCGATCTCTACTCGCCCCGCGACTTCTCCGGCCTGGGCGACTTCGCGCACTTCGGCAACTTCCAGCGGGCGCTCTCCGAACACGAAATCGTGGCGTACGACGGCCACAGCATGCTGGGCGCGAGCGACTTCTGGTCGCGGCCGACCTACCCGGACTTCTACCAGATCTACCTCTACGGCGGCTGCCTCGGCTACGAGTACTACGTCCGGCCGATCCTGGCCGGCAAGGGCGGCTGGGCGAAGGTCGACATCGTGTCGTCGGTCGTCGAGGTTTCCGCGGACGCGAACGCCTACGCGGCGCCGTTTCTGGCCAAGCTGATGTGGGCGCTCGAGAACCGCTACAACGCCTCCTGGACCGACCTGCTGGCGGTGATCCGCCGCAACGTCGGCGACTCGACGTTCGGCGCCAGCGGCGTGCGCGACAACTGCTTCTCCCCGAACGGGACGCTGTGCGGCGAGGAGCCGCCCCCGCCGCCGACGGGCGAGACCAAGGTCTTCGAGAACGTCGCGGCGGCGCCGATTCCCGACGACGACGACGCGGGCATCGTCTCGACGATCGTCGTGCCCGAGTCGTTCGTGCCGCGGACGGTGGCGGTCGAGATCGACCTCACCCACACCTACGTCGGCGACCTGCGGATCGTCCTCGCCCACGACGGCGTGGAGTACGCGCTGTGGGACAACGCGGGCGGGTCGGACCACGACATCGTCGAGACGCTCGACGCCGCGATCTTCAACGAGCGACAGGCGGCGGGGGACTGGGTGCTGCGGGTCGCGGACACCTACGCCCGCGACGTCGGGACGCTCAACCGCTGGGCCCTCAGGTTCGGTCTGTAGGAGGCAGGCTGCCGCCTTCGGCCGGCCGGACCGACGACGCTCCGCCCCTCCTCCGGCGCCGCTCCTCGTACAACGCCCGATCGGCGCGCCCGAGCAACGCCGGCAGATCGACCTCCCCCCTCTCCCCGGGCTCGTAGCGCACGCAGCCGACGGTCAATCGGACGACATACGGACGCGGCTTCTCCTGTGCCCGCCGCTCGAGGTTCCGGCGGATCCGGTGCAGCAGCAGGTCGCGGGACTCCGGCGCCGCATCGACCGCCAGTACGACGAACTCGTCGCCGCCGACCCGCGCGATCACGTCCGACCCGCGGAAACTGGCGCGCAGGACCATCCCCGCCTCGACCAGCACCTCGTCGCCCGCCGCGTGCCCGTGCGCGTCGTTGATCGCCTTCAGGCCGTCGACGTCCGCGAACAGCACCCACAGCCCGCTCTCCCGGCGCCGGGCGACCTGCAGGATCTGGACGCCGGCGGTGAGCAGTCCGCGCCGGTTGTACAGCCCGGTCAACTCGTCGAGACAGGTCAACGTCTCGAGCGCCAGCAGCGCCCGGTGCCGCTCGATCGCGAACCGCAGCGCCCGCACCATCGCCACCCCGGAGATCTTGTTCCGCTCCAGAAAATCCTGCGCCCCCGCCCGGACGATCGCCAGCGCCTGCTCCTCGCTCGACAGCTTCCCCAACGCCACGATCGGAATCCGCGACACCGACTGGCGCAGCCGGAACAACTCCGTCGGACAGTCCGCCTCCGCGGCCGAGCAGTCGAACAGGACGACGTCGAACGGCTTCCGCGACACCAGCTCCTCGACCTGCGCCACGCTCTCCGCGCGCGCGACCTTGATCGGGCCGTCGGAAGCCTCGCGCAACGCGTCCGCCAGCAGGGAGACGTCGCTCCCGCTGCCGCTGACGACAAGCACCGAGATCGGGACGGGCGTGTTCATTGGATGGTATCTTGGCACCGGCGACGACGGGCTGCAACCAGAAAGGATGCGCCGCTCACTCGCAACGCGACACGCGGACCACCTGCAGCCGGCTCGTGTCGCCCCAGGCGTAGGCCCAGCCGGCGTCGCCGTTCGGCCAGGCGGCGAAGTCGTTGCGCGCGCCGAACTCCGCCGCGACGTCCGCCGGCCCCTCGCGGATCGCCCCGGACGAATCGATCACCGCCAGTCGGACGGTGCCGCCCGCCGCCCACCCGGCGAGGTAGGCCGAGCCGTAGGCCGCCAGGTGCGCCCCGGCCTCGTCCACCCCCGCCGTGTCGGTCAGCCACGCGACTTCTCCGACCGCGCCGCCGGCGGCGATGTGCACCAGACCCACGTCCGCCGACGAACGCCCCTCCCGGGAAACGAACGTCAGCAGGAAGCCGTCGGCGACGCCGACCAGCCCGCCCAGCTCGGCGGACGAACGGCCCGCGCAGTCGCCCGACGGTTCCTCTCGCACCAGGCCCCGGTGGTTGTAATAGATTCCCTTGCCCGGGTAGCAGTCCGACAGGCAGACCGGCCCAAAGGCGCTGCCGTTCCACGCCAGCCGCACGTCGAGGCTGTGGCTGCAGCCCCAGTCCCAGACCACGGTCTGCCGCCCGGCCGGGTCGAGCAGCACATAGCGGTCGCCCTGGTGGTTCCCCGCGCTGCCGTGGTTGCCGGTCTGGCCGTGGTACGCCGCGAACTGCGTCCCGCTCCACGCCAGCCGGCCGTCGTGCGACCAGTCGTCGATCCAGCGCGAACCGTCCACGTCGTGCGGCTCGTCCCCCACCAGGTGCGTCGCGAACGTCTCGACGCCCGCGTCGTTCACCCGCACCACCGCCATCACGTCGTCGTCGCGGCGCACCAGCACCGCGGCCCCGTCGGGCAGCGCCACGAACCCCCGCACCTCCGTCCCCGGCAGCGTGACGTCCGGCCCGCGCCGCGCGTCGTTCCCGTCCAGCGGCGTCACGTGCACGCTGCCCGCCCCGTCCGTCCAGGCGACCTTCGACGTCCCGTCGGCCAGCGGCGAGAGAATCACCGGGCGGTCCGGCGAGAAATACCCGCCCCCGTAGGTCTCGACGCGCGCCGGCGCGACGCTCACCGCCGTCACCCGCACCCGCTCCGCCAGCGGCGTCGAACACGGCACCGGCGGCGTGTCCGCCGGTACCTCGCCGATCCCCTCGTCGGGCGGCGGCGCCGCGTCGTCCGACGGCGCGTCCCACACCCCCTCGTCGAGCGGCGCCGCTCCGTCGTCCGACGGCGCGTCCGGCAACAACCCGTCGTCGGCCGCATCCGCGTCGCCCGGGGCGTCCGGAACGATCGCCTGCCCCTCGTCGCATCCCCCGACCGTCCACAGGACCGCTACCCACGTCCACCCGAACCGCCGCATCGTCACCTCCCATCCCCCGCGAGTCTACGCGAGCGCGTCCCGTCGTTCCATCACCCTCTCGACCGCGGGCCGTCCCGGCGACGCCCCGGTCTCCGCACCGGCTTCCGCCGGCGCCCCCTCCCCTCTCCCCGCCGCTCTGCTAGGCTCCCGTCCGATGCGACCCGGCCGCCGCCTCGTCCTGCTCGCCGTCGCCGCCGCCGGTGCGACCGCCTGCGCCTCCTCGGAGACGCACGACGCGCCGGCGGGACGGCCGGACGCCGCTTCGGCAGCGGCCCGCGAGCCGCCCGGCTCCGGGACGGGACGCGACGTCGCCGAGGTCGCCCCCGACACCGCCGCCGAGGTCGCGCCGCCCGCGGCGCACCTCGCCGGGGAACTGGTGCTTCCGCCGGAACCGCTGGTCGCCGACCGCCCATTCACGCTCGGGCTGCGCCTGCGCAACGACGGCCGCGCCCCGGTCCACCTCCGGCCGCGGCCGGCGGGCCCCGAGCGGACCGGCATCCTCCGACTGCGCCGCGGAGCCGCGCCGATCGGCGAACTGCCGTTGTCCGCCGCAGGATGGACGGCGGCGTTCGGCGACGACCCGGCGCCACTGCCCCCGGGCGGCGAACTCGCGTTCGAAATCGCCCGCCTCCGGGCGCCGACGAACTCCGGCGCCGTCCGGCTCGCGGTCGAGTACGCGTTGACCGACGAAGGCGGCACGCCCCTGCCGCTCGAGATTCCGCCCGTCGAGGCCCGGGTGACCTGGGCCGGACTCACCGTGGTGCACATCGGCGACTCGCAGGTGGCCAACGGCCTGACGCACGGACTGGCGCGGCGGGTCCGCGAGGCCGGCGGGCGCTACGTGAGCGACGGCTGGGTCTCCTCCAATGCCCCCCGCTGGCTTGGCTCCGACCGGCTGCGCGACCTGCTCCACGACCGGCGGCCCGAGATCGTGCTCGTGACGCTGGGGACCAACGAGTACGAGGTCGGCGATCGGGAGCGCTACCTGGAGAGCTACGAACGGCTGGCGGAACGCGTGGGCGGGCCGCGACGGTGCTTCTGGATCGGCCCCCCCGGACTTCCCGGGATCGACCGGTTCGTGGAAACCGCCCGCGCGCGCACGGCGCCCTGCCCGTACTTCGACTCGCGCCGGATCGAGCCGGACTCCGGACGCGAACGCGACCACCTGTCCGCCGCGCGCGGCGAGGAATGGGCGGAGGCGATCTGGGACTGGATCGGGCTGCAGTGGCGACCGTGAGGCGCGCGTGGCAGGAACGACTCGCGCCGCGAGGGCAACGCGGACGGCATCGCCCGCTGCCCCGGGGTCGCGATCGCGCCGCGCGCCCCTTCCGGCAGCGCGGAGGTGCCGGCGGTCGAATCGAACCCGCGCCGCCCCGCGCTCAGTCGTGCTCGCAGATGTAGGGCAGCGTCTCGGCGCAGCCCTCGTCGTTCCACTGCCCCCGGGTCGCCATCTGGTTCAGCGTGCCGCAGTCCTCGGTGTAGGAGGAAGGTTGTCCCGGCGCCCAGTTGGTGTAGCTCGAGGGCGGATGGACCCAGACCCAGGTTCCCTCGTCGCTGCGGTCGTTGTACCCGATCCACCAGCCGCCTCCGCGCACGGTCGCCGCGGTGTCGGCGAGGAACGTGTTCTCGGCGGCGTCGTTGATCGTGACCAGGTAGTAGCCGGAAACCGCGGCACAGCGGTCGCGAGCGGTCGTCCACCAGACGGTCGAGTTGCAGAACTGGTACGCGTGGCCGCCGTGGACGGCGGGGGTGCAGCCGGAGCAGGTGCCGGCCGCGTCGTCCGGATAGCCGGAGCAGTCCTGGTCCACGCCGTCGCAGATCTCCGCGGCGCCGGGATGGATCGCTCTGCTGCGGTCGTCGCAGTCGGTCCCCCCGCAGGCGGCGTCGCGGTAGGTGTCGCCGTCCGCGTCCGGGCCGACGTGAACGCAGGCGCCCGCCCCGCCGGCGGCGGTCGGGTCGCACGAATCGATCGAGCAGGCGAGCCCGTCGTCGCATGCCGGCGGCGCGCCGGCCACGCACCCCGCGCCCGCCCGGCAGACCTCGGCCCCGTTGCAGAACGCGCCGTCGTCGCACCGCGCGTCGTCCGGGGTGTGGCGGCACGCGCCGGTCCCGGACTCGCAGGCATCGACCGTGCAGTCCACGCCGTCGTCGCAGTCGGGCGGCGCGCCCGGCACGCAACCGCCGGACGACGGGTCGCAGGCTTCCTCGCCGTTGCACGGCTCGCCGTCGTCGCAGAACCCGTGGTCCGGCTCGTGCACGCAGTCCCGCAACACCGGGTCGCAACGATCGTTCGTGCAACCGACACCGTCGTCACACGCTTCCGCCTCGACCTCGTGCCGGCAGGTGTGCGTCCCGGGGTCGCAGACGTCGGTCGTGCACGGAATCCCGTCGTCGCAGTCACCGGAAGCGAGGCACTCCTCGACGACGTCGGCGTCCGCCTCCCCGTCGGCATCGGCAGCGGCATCCGCATCGGCGTCGGCGTCGCCGGGCCCGCCGTCGTCCGCGTCGGCGTCCCCGTCCGGTCCGCCCTCGGCGTCGCCGGGCCCGCCGTCGTCGTCGTCCGCGTCGGCGTCCCCGTCCGAGGCGACCTCGCCGCCGCCCTCGCCGTCTTCGACCCCCGCGCCGTCGTCGTCGCCGAGGCCGGACGAATGCAGCGAACAACCCGCCGCCAGCAGCAGGGCGGCGAGGAAACCGGACCCGCATACCGGAATGCACCTCATGGCATCGTCAGCATAGCACGGGCGCCGCGCGGGCGCGTCGTCGAGCCGCCCGCGGCCGTCAGGCGGCCGGCGGGGGAACCAGGATTCCAGCCTCGCGGAACCAGGCGTAGGCGTCGGCGATCGTCTCGCGCAGCGGGCGATGGGTGTAGCCCAGCTCGGCCACCGCGCGGTCGCAGGAGATCCTGCGGTTCGACTCGAGCGCGTGGAGCGAGTCCGAGGTGTAGAGCGGCCGGCGGCCGGTGACGCGGGCGAAAGCGGTCAGGAAGGGCACGCCGAGGCGGGCGAGCCAGAACGGGGCGACGAAACGGGGCGGACGCACGCCGGTCACCTCCTCGGCCAGCGCCGCCAACTCGGCGACGGACTTCCACTCGCCCGACAGGAGGTAGTTGCGGCCGGTCCGGCCGCGCTGCTCGGCCGCCATCGCCCCGGCCACCACGTCCCGCACATCGACCCAGTCGAAGCCGCCGGCGACGAGCGCCGGCAGGCGGCGGTGGTACAGGTCGAGCAGGACCTGGCCGACGGGCGAGGGTTTGAAGTCGAACGGCCCGAGGATGGCGGTGGGGTGAACGATCACGGCGTCGAGGCCGCGGCGGACGGCATCGAGCACCTCGCGTTGGCCGGCGGCCTTGCTGCGGTCGTAGGCCATCTCCCGCGGGTCCTCGACCAGCGGGCGGTCCTCGTCGAGCAGCTCGTCGAACGGGCGCTGGACGAAGGCGTGGATCGAGCTGAAATGGACGAGGCGCTTGACGCGGGCGTCGAGGCATGCGGCGGCGACGTTCCGCGGACCCTCGACGTTGGTCCGGTGGACGATGCCGTCGGGGTCGCCTTCGATCGAGACCTTCGCCGCGAGGTGATAGACGACCTCGGCGCCGTCGAACGCCGCCCGCAGCGAGGCGGGGTCGAAGACGTCGCCCCGCACGCGCTCCACGTCGAGCCCCTCGATCGCGCGGGTGTCGTTGCGCACCACGCAGCGCACCTTGCGGCCGGCGGCCAACAGCGCGCGCACGAGATTGCCCCCGACGTGCCCCGAAGCTCCCGTGACGACAACGGTCATGACTCCCTCCGCTCCCGCCCGGCACGGCGCCGGGCGGGCGGGAAGCTACCGGGCCGGGGCGGAGAGCGCCAGAGAAAACCACGCGGCGGCGCGCCGGGCGCACCCGCCCGCCCGACCTTCGGCGCCCCGGAAGACGCCGCCGCATTCCCGCTCGAACCGCGGCCAGGACGCGATTCCCGTGGACACGACGCCGCCGCGCGGGTAATTTGCCCGCCGTGCCGCAAGGGAAACCGACAGGGTGCGAGGAACTCGGCGCGCGCGAGTGCGCGATGCTCGCCGCGATGAGCGACGGCGTGGTCGTGACGAACCTGCAGGGCGAGATCGTCGAGGTCAACCCCGCGTACTGCGCGCTGACCGGGTACCCGCGAGACGCGCTGCTGGGCCGCAACCCGCGGATGCTCAAGTCGGACCGCCACGACGCCGAGTTCTACCGGCGGATGTGGCAGGCGCTGCTGCAGGAGGGACACTGGCAAGGGGAGATCTGGAATCGCCGCCGGAACGGCGAGCTGTTCGTCCGCTGGTTGTCGATCGATGCGGTGCGCGACGAGCGGGGGAGCCCGACGCACTACGTCGGCGTGCTGTCCCAGCCTTGCACGGTACGACGCAAGGAGGCGGAGGTCGAGCGGACGCTGCACCTCGATCCGCTGACCGGGTTGCCCAACGGCCTGCTGCTGCGCGACCGCCTCCGCCAGGCGATGCTGCTGGGGCGTCAGTCGGGCCACAAGGTCGCCCTGCTGTATCTGGACCTCGACGGGTTCAAGCCGATCAACGAGCGCTACGGCCACCCGTTCGGCGACCGGTTGCTGGCGGCGGTGGCCGAGCGGCTGCGGGCGGGCTTGCGCCCCACCGACACGGCGGCGCGGGCCGGGGGCGACGAGTTCCTGTTCCTGCTGCCCGAGACGGGTGCGGCCAACGACGCGGGGCTGGTCGCCCGCAAGCTGCTCGACCTGCTGGCCGAGCCGTTCCGGCTCGAGGCGGGCCGGGAAGTGCGGCTCTCAGCGAGCATCGGCATCGTGCTGCACCCCGACGACGGGGAGGACATCGACGAGCTGCTGGCGCACGCCGAGGCGGCGATGCAGCGGGCGAAGGGCGCCGGACGCAACCGCTACCATTTCTACTCGCGGTCGCTCCAGGCCCGGGCCTCGCAGGAGATGGAACTCGAGGCGGAGTTGCGGCGCGCGCTGGAGCAGGAGGAGTTCCTGCTGTATTACCAGCCGCAGGTCGATGCGCGCCGCGGCCAGCTCACCGGCGTCGAGGCGCTCGTGCGGTGGAACCACCCGCGGCAGGGACTCCTGCCGCCGGGACGGTTCCTCAAGATCGCCGAGGACACGGGGCTGATCGGGCCGCTGGGGGAGTGGGTCCTGCGCGCGGCGTGCCGCCAGGCGCGCCGCTGGCGCGACCAGGGGCTGCCTCCGCTGCGCGTCGCGGTCAACCTCGCCGCGGCCCAGTTCGACGACCTGCGGCTGGTCGACCGCGTCGCGGGATGGCTGATCGAAAGCGGCGTGGACCCGCGGCAGTTCGAGGTCGAGATCACCGAGGGAAGCGCGATGCGGTCGCCGGAGCGGACCGTCGAACGGCTGATGGAGCTGAAGGCGATCGGGATCCGCGTGGCGATCGACGATTTCGGCACCGGCTATTCCTCGCTCGGCTACCTGCGGCGCTTCCCGGTCGACACGCTGAAGGTCGACCGGACGTTCCTGCGCAACGTGCCGGACGACGAGGAAAATGCGACGTTGTGCACGGCGGTGATCGGCCTGGCGCGGTCCCTGGGGATGTCGGTGATCGCCGAGGGGGTCGAGACGGCGGCGCAGGTCGAGTTCCTGCGCGAACGGCAGTGCGACGAGCTGCAGGGGTTCCTGTTCGGACGGCCGATGCCGCCGGACGAACTGGCGCGGCTGGCGCGCACCCGCACCACCCTGCTCCCGGAAGGCCTGCCGCCGGCGCGCTCCAAGACGCCGGCCCGGCAGCGCCGAAGCTCGATTCCGCCGCGAACCGCGCCGGCGCGCGCGACGCCGCCCGGCGTTTCGTCGAGGAGGAAGGAGCGATGAACTTCGATTTCACCGAGGACCAGCTGGCCGTCCAGCGGATGGCACGCGAGTTCGCCGACGAGCAGATCGCCCCGCGGGCGAAGGAGCTGGACGAGCAGGCCGAGTTTCCCGCCGACCTCGTCGCCAAGCTCGGCGAACTCGGCCTGATGGGCGTCGCCATCCCCCCGGAGTACGGCGGCAGCGGCATGGACTACGTGACCTACGTGCTGGCGATGGAGGAGATCAGCCGCGCCTGCGCCGGCACCGGCGTGATCATGAGCGTCAACAACTCGCTGGTCTGCGACCCGCTGCTCAAGTACGGAACCGACCGCCAGAAGCGGGAGATCCTGACCCCCCTCGCCGCCGGCAAGCAGCTCGGCTGCTTCGGCCTCACCGAACCCGGCGCCGGCTCCGACCCCGCGGCGATGCGCACCACGGTCCGCCAGGTCGGCGACGAACTGGTGCTGAACGGCGAGAAGATCTTCATCACCAACGCCCCGAACGCCGACTGGGCGATCATCTTCGCCACCGAGGACAAGGAGAAGAGGCACAAGGGGGTCAGCGCCGTCCTCCTGCCGCTCAAGAGTCAACCCGGCGTGACCGTCGGCCCCAAGGAGATCAAGATGGGGATCCGCGCCTCGCACTCCTCCTCGATCTCCATGGAGGACGCCCGGGTCCCCGCCGCCTACCGCCTCGGCGAACGCGGCCTCGGTTTCAAGGTCGCCATGACCACCCTCGACGCGGGCCGCATCGGCATCGCCGCCCAGGCCCTCGGCATCGCCGCCGCCGCGTTCCGGGAGAGCGTGGCCTACGCCAAGGAACGCCAGACCTTCGGCAAGCCGATCGCCGAGCACCAGGCGATCGCCTTCATGCTCGCCGACATGGCCACCGAGCTGGACGCCGCGCGCCTGCTCACGCTGCGCGCCGCGTGGCTCAAGGACCACGGGCGGCCGTTCAGCCGCGAGTCCGCCACGGCCAAGGTCTACGCCGCCGAGATGTGCATGAAGCTCGCCACCAAGGCGATCCAGATCCACGGCGGATACGGCTACCTCAAGGAGTACCCCGTCGAACGGCACTTCCGCGACGCGAAGATCACCGAGATCTACGAGGGCACCAGCGAGATCCAGCGGCTCGTCATCGCCAACCACCTGCTCAAGGCCTGAGCCCCCGCCTCGTGGGCATCGCACGCTACCGCAAGGCGCCGCCGCACGCGGTGCGGATCTCCGAGCGCGACGTGTTGGAGGCGGCGCAGCGCATCCGCGCCGCCGAGGGGGCGGCGACCTTCGGCCGCCGGGAACGCAAGAAGGCGCTGGAGGTCCACCGCTTCGGCGAGCAGATCGTGTTCGCGCTGCGCGGCGCGCCGCGCTCCCGCCCGCTGGCGATCCTCGACGGCGCCTGCGGCAAGTCCCACATCTCCTTCGTCGCCCGGCTGCTCGTCCTCCCGGCCCTCGGCATCCGGGCGCGGATCGTCGGCGTCGATGAGGCGCCGCAGCGCATCGCCACCTGCCGCCGGATCGCCGGGGAACTCGAGTTGGACGACATGGAGTTCCACGCCGCCAGCCTCGCCGACGTCGTCCTGCCGGGGCCCGTGGACGTCGCCTGGGCGCTCCACGCCTGCGGCCCGGCCACCGACCAGTTCCTCGACCGCGCCGTCGCCGCCGGGGCGCGCTGGATCCTCTGCGTGCCGTGCTGCCACCGGCGCATCGAACGCGGCTTCGAGGAGGCGGGGGTGCCCGCCTGCGGCCGCCTGCGCAGCCGCCTCTCCGACGTGCTGCTCGACGCCGCCCGCTTCCTCCGCCTCGAGGCGGCGGGCTACCGGGTCGACGCCGTCGAGTTCGCCGGCGGCGACATCACCCCCCGCAACCTGATGCTGCGCGCCGAGCGCACGGCGGCCGGCCGGCCGCCGGCCGACGCCGCCGCGCGCCTCGCCCGCCTGGCCCGCCTCTTCCCCGACCTCGCCCCCTCCGGCCCGACGGCGCGTTGACACCCCGCGGCCCGGGTGCTAACCGGCCGGAGTCCCCGGTTCCCGCCGCCGCGACGTCGGCGGCGGGTTTCCGGCCGGGGTTCGAGGCGCAGCCGCGGTCGTGGTCGAGCCGTCCCGCCGTTCCTCCTTGCCGCCGTCCTGCGAGGAAGACGCCCCGCCGCCGGAGGCGGGTCCGCGGCTCCGCGCGCCGGGTCTGCTGCTGCTCGGCGCCGCCGGGCGCAACGCCGGCAAGACCACCCTCGCCTGCCGCGTCCTGCAACGCCTCTCCGCGCGCCTCGAGGTGACGGGCGTGAAGATCACCACGGTGCGCGAGGGCTCCGCGCGGGAGTGCCCCCGCGGCGGAGAGGGCTGCGGCGTCTGCCGCTCCTTCGACGGACCGTTCCTGCTGACCGAGGAGCGCGACGGCCCGCCGGAGAAGGACACCGTCCGCATGCTCCGCGCCGGAGCGCGGCGCGTGCTGTGGCTGCGCGTCCACCGGCGTGCGCTCCGCGCCGGCCTCCAGGCCCTGCTCGAAACCCTCGGGCCGGGAACGCCGGTCGTCGCCGAATCCAACACGGCACGCGCCGTCCTCGACCCCGACCTGTTCCTGATGCTCCGCCGCTCCGGCGCGCCGGAGTTCAAGGCGAGCGCCCGCGCCGTGCGCGACTACGCCGACCGCACGGTCCTGTTCGACGGGACCGGTCACGACCTCGATCCGCGGGCCATCGAGCTCGTCGACGGCCGCTGGCGTCTCGACGAGCCGCCGACCGCGATCGTCCTGGCCGGCGGCGTCAGCCGTCGCATGGGCGTCGACAAGCGATCGCTGGCCGTGGACGGCCTGCCGCTGCTGGAGCGGGTCGTCCGCAGCGTGCGGCCCTTCGTGCGCGAGGTGCTGGTCGCCGCGAACCCGGCGGATCCGCCGCACGAGGACGTGCCGGGAACCCGGAGCGTGTTCGACCGCGTTCCCGGCCGGGGCCCGCTGATGGGCGTCGCCTCCGGCCTCGCCGCCTCGACCGGCGACCGGCACCTGGTCGCGGCCTGCGACCTCCCCGACATCCCCGCCCCCCTCGTCCGGCGACTCCTCGAAGAGGCGTTCACCGGCGACGCCGCCGTGCCCCGGGCTGCCGACGGCAACATCGAGCCGCTGCTGGCGGTGTACCGGCGCCGCCTCCTGCCCGACGCGGAGCGGCTGCTGGCCGACGGCGAGGGGGGCCTCCGTCCGCTGCTCGCCGCCGCCCACACGCGCTTCGTCCCGCTCGAGGAGTACGGCACCTCCGCGATCGCGAACCTGAACACCCCGGAGGACGTCCGGGCCTACGCCGCGCGTGGCGACCGCCGGCCCCCACGGGGCGACGGCGATCCCGCCTGACCCGCGCGGCTCAACCGAAGACGCGCGCCGCGATCTCCCGGTCCTCGGCGGAGAAGAAGCACAACACCACGCGCTGCAGCGAGCGGTACGGGTACTCGTCCAGCACGCGCTTCACGACCAACGCCGCCTCTTCCCGCGGGTAGCCGTACACGCCGGTGCTGATCGCCGGGAAGGCGATCGACCGCAACCCGTGCTCCTCGGCCGCGCGCAGCGAGTTGCGGTAGGCGTCGGCCAGCAGCTCGGCGGGGTTCGGGACCGAGCGATAGACCGGGCCGACGGCATGGATCACGTGGCGGGCCCGCAGGCGATGCCCGCCGGTCAGGACCGCCTGTCCGGTCGGGAGTCCGTCGGGCAAGCGGGTGCGGCGCAGCTCGCGACACTCGGCCAGCAGTCCCGGACCGGCGGCACGGTGGATCGCCCCATCGACCCCGCCGCCTCCGAGCAGCGTGGAATTCGCGGCGTTGACGATCGCGTCGACGTCCAGCTTCGTGATGTCGCCGACGAGCAGTTCCGGCTTCATCGCGTCCCTCCCGTGCGCGTCGCGGCGGCCGATCGGGGCGGCCGCATTCCGGCGGAAAGCCTTGTAGCGCGCGTCGGCCCGCCGGGCAACCGGAGCGCCCCGCCCGGGATCCCGGCGCTGCAGGGTGGGCCCGCGGCGCGATCCCGTCTTGACCGCCGCGCGATTGCGGAGCAACGTCGGGGTCGTGCCGGCGGACGGCTCGGGACGACGGTCGGGGATGCGCGCGCTGCCGGCGCTGTGCCTGGCGGCGACGCTCCTGCCCGCCGCCTGCCGCGGGCGAGACGACGCGCGGCGCGCCGCGGCCGTTCCGCCCGCATCCGAGGCGGCGCTGCCGGCGCCGCCGGCCGCGAACCGGGAGACGACGGTGCCCGCCGCGGCGCCGTCCAGGGAGGACTCGATGAAGTACGACGCGTTCCTCCGGCTGGTCGAGGACCGCCGCAGCATCCGCAAGTTCACGAAGGACGACGTCGGCGCCGCCGACGTGGCGCGCATCCTCGAAGCGGTCCGGCTGTGCCCCACCGCGGGCAACCAGCAGGCGTACGAGGTGGTCGTGGTCCGGGACGCGAAGCGCCGCGCCGCGCTCGCCGCCGCCGCGTTCGGGCAGGCGTGGGTCGAGCAGGCGCCGGTGGTGCTGGCCTTCGTCGCCCTGCCGTCCGTTTCCGCGGCGCGCTACGGCGAGCGGGGCTCGGGTCTGTACGCGGTGCAGGATGCGACGATCGCGGCGGCCTACGCCATGCTGGCCGCGACGACCCTCGGCCTGGGCTCCGTCTGGGTCGGCGCCTTCGACACCGACGCCGTCGCCCGCGCGCTCGACTGCGCCGCGGGCGAGGTTCCGGTGGCGCTGCTGCCGGTCGGCCGCCCGGCCGAATCGCCCGGGCCGCGGCCCCGACGCTCCATGGAAGACCTGTCCCGCCGCCTGTGAACCTCGCGCGGCGGCGCGGTCCTGGTCGTGGGCGCCCGGACCGTCCGGGCGGCGGCCCGGGGCGCGGCCGGCGGGCCGCCGCTCCGGTCGGAGCTAGTCCGCCGGCGGCGCGGTGCAGCGACAGCGTCCGCCGTCATCGACCGCGAACCAGTCTGCCGTCCGCGGCGGATGCTCGTGCTCGGAGAACACGATCGCCTGGTAGGTTTCGACCCGCAGGTCCGGGTCGCGCCAGCAGCCCTCCGGGGCACCGTGCTTCCGGCAGAGGTGGCCGAGAAACTCCTCCCGGTCCGGCAGGTCCTCCCAGACCTGCGGCAGGAACGTCGAACTGCCCCACCGGCTGTGCAGGATCACGCCGTCCACGCGGGGGCGCAGGCGGTCGCGCAGATCCTCCGGGGACGAGAACGCGAACGGCCGCGGCGTGGTCAGGATGCTGACATCGATCACCAGGCCGGGGAGTTCCGACTCCCGGACGGGGGGAAAGCGGCCGTCGGCGAACGCGGCGGCGCGCGCGCGGTCCATCACGTTCTCCCACAGCGGCGTCCGCGCCTCGAACATGCCGATGCAGCCGCGCAGGTCGCCGTCGCTCGTGTGGAGCGTCACGAAGCAGGCCAGCGGCTGGGCGAGGTACGGCGTGACGCAGGAGGGATCGAGTTCCGGCGGATCCTCCCCGGCGAGCCGGCGGTCGATCGCGGCCCGCGCCAGCGCGAGCAGCAGGCGCCGTTCGGCCGGCGTGGGGCTTTCTCCCGCACGGTCCGCGGCGGCATCGGGCGACGCCGCGACCTCGGCGGCGGAGGCCGGCGCGCTTCCGGTCTCGGCGGGACCCGCCGCCCGGGTCCCGCAGGCCGGCACCACCCCGCACGCCGCGAACAACCAGATCGAAATCCGCATCTTCCGCTTCCTCCCCGGAGCCGTCCCGCCTGCCGGGCATGGCCCCGCCGGCGCGCTCCGAAGCTCTCGCCCGGCGCGCTCCGCCACGATCCTCCACGCCGCCGCAACCGGTCAAGGACCTCGGTCGCGGCCCGGCGACCGGACCCGAAACCGTCGCTCCCTCCGCCCGCTCGACGTGCTAGCATGCCGTCGGGAGGTGACGGATGAAAGGCACCGGCGGTACCCTGCGGCGGATGCACCGGGCGGCGGCGCTCTGGGCGGCGGCGATGCTGCCGCTGGGCGGCTGCGGCGACGACGACTCCTCGACCGACACCGGCGGCGACGACACGGCGGGGGCGGACGGCGACGCCGACGCCGATGTCGCCGGCGGGGACGGCGACGCGGATGCGGACGGCGACGGGGCGGGGGCCGACGGCGACGGGGCGGGGGCCGACGGCGACGCCGACGCGGACGGCGACGCCGACGCCGGGGGACACTACTTCCCGCCCGGGGCGATCTGGACCCAGGACGTCTACGACACGCCCACCGCGAGCGACTCGGCGGCGACGATCGCCGCGTTGCGGGCGGCGGGAGGCTGGGGCAACGGGGACGTGTTCCAGATCGACTTCTCGATCGAGGTGCTGCACGACGACGGGACGGCGCCGATGCGGACGTTCACGCCGACCGAGGACTTCTTCGAACCGGACTGCGATCTGGTCCCGATGCCGGTGCCGGTCGGCGGCGCGCTGGAGGGGGAGGACGGCTACGAGTGCGTGTCGGACGGGGACTGCCACCTGATCGTGCACCGCGGCACGCAGCTCTACGAGATGTGGCGGGCCAACATCGTCGGCTCGACGTTCTATGGCGGCTGTCTCGCCGTCTGGGATCTGACCCGGGTTTACGGACCGAACGGGCGCGGGGCGCAGTGCACGAGCGCCGACGCGGCGGGGTTCCCGATCGCGCCGCTGCTGTTCACGGCGGACGAGGTGGCGGCGGGGGAGATCGCGCACGCGATCCGGTTCATCCTGCCGAACGACCGGATTCGCGCGCGGCACTACGTCCCGCCGGCGACGCACGGGACCAACACCTCGGGCGGCGACGCCTGTCCGAGCTACGGCGTGCACCTGCGCCTGCGCCGCGACTACCCGCTCGAGACGCTTCCCAACGAGGGGGCGCGGGTCGTGGCGCGGGCGCTGCAGCACTACGGGATGTTCCACGCCGACGGCGGCAACATCGCGCTGACCGCCCAGAGCGATCGCTTCACGACGGCCAAGTGGGACGGCCTGCTCGGCCCCCGCGACCTGGCGGCGCTGGACGTGGAGGACTTCGAGGTGATCGACCACGGCCCGCCGGTCTACGTGACCTACGACTGCGTGCGCGAGCCGTAGGGGGACGCCGGCGCGGCGGAGCATGCGTCCCGGTCGAGGAGCCGGGCAGCCAAGGCGACTCGGCGGGGAAGACGCGCCCTCGGCGCAGCGCGTCCGCTCGGGGTCCGGCCTCCCCTACGACTTGCTCTTCGCCAGTTCCTCGTCGCGGAGCACGCGGCGCAGCACCTTGCCGACCATCGTCTTCGGCAGTTCGCTGCGGAACTCGATCTTCGACGGCACCTTGTAGTGCGCCATGTTCTCCTTGCACCAGGCGATGATGTCCTCGGCGGTCGTCTTGCCCTGTGCGTGGGGCTTGAGCACGACGAAGGCCTTGAGGTCTTCGCCGGTGCCGCCGGAGGGCACGCCGATCACGGCGGCCTCGAGGATGTCCGGGTGGGAGAACAGGTAGTCCTCGACCTCCTTGGGAAACACGCTGTAGCCCTTGTGCTTGACCAGGTCGCGGGCGCGGTCCTTGATGAACGTCCAGCCCCGCTCGTTCATGTAGCCGACGTCGCCGGTGTGCAGCCACCCGTCGCGGAGCGCCCGCGCGGTCTCCTCGGGACGCTGGTAGTAGCCCTTCATCACCTGCGGCCCGCGGATGCAGATCTCGCCGACCTGGTCCTCGCCGAAGCCGAGGACCTTGGTGCCGGTTTCGAGGTCCATGATGCGGCAGTCGGTATTGGGGAACGGCAGGCCGATCGAGCCCAGCACGCGTTCCTTGCCCTCGGGCAGCTTGAACGGGTTGGCGTGGGCCACCGGCGAGGACTCGGAGAGCCCGTAGCCTTCCACGACGAGCGCGCCGAACTTCTTCTCGAAGGTGAGCTGCACCTCGCGCGGCAGCGGGCCGGCGCCGGAGAGGCAGCGGGTCAGCGGCCGCAGGTCGTACTTCTCGAGGCCCGGGGTGTTGTTGATCTTGTTGAACAGCACGGCGACGCCGGCCATGCAGAGCTGGGTGCCGCGGCCCCACTTCTCGAGCGTGGCGGCCCAGTCGTGCATGCTCTCGGGGGGCCGCGGGAACAACAACATGAAGCCGCCGGTGGCGACGGCGATGTTCATGACGCAGGTCATCGCGAACACGTGGAACAGGGGCAGAACGCCGACCCACCCGCCGTCGCGCGGGAAGTCTTCGCCGATCCAGGCCTTGCCGGACAGCGCGTTGCTGACCAGGTTGAGCGCGGTGAGCATCGCGCCCTTCGGCGTACCGGTCGTCCCGCCGGTGTACTGGAGCACCGCCAGGTCCTCGGCGGGATCGATCTCCACTTCCGGCACGTTCGGCGCCACCTGGAGCAGGTCGGTCAAACGCAGCGCGTGCGCGGGCAGCTCGCCGGTCGGAATTTTCTTCAGCAGCTTCCCCAGCAGCACCTTCAGCGGGGAGAAGCCGCAGAGGTCGACGATGTTCGTACCGATCAGGTGCCGGACCTTCGTCTCCGGCAGCGCCTTCCCGGCCGCCTCGTAGACCGCGTCGAGGACGATCAGCGCCTTGGCCCCCGAGTCGTTGAGCTGGTGCTTGATCTCCAGCGGCTTGTAGGTCGGGTTGATCGCGGTGGCGGTGAGCCCGAGGCGCTGGCAGGCGAAGAACGCGACCACGAACTGGTGCGAGTTGGGGAGCATCAGCGCCACGACGTCGCCCTTGACCAGTCCGAGGCGGTGCAGCGCGGTGGCGAGGCGATCGACCAGTTCGTCGAGCCTGCGGTAGGTGATCACCGAGTCCAGGAACACGACGGCCTTGTCGTCGGGGTAGCGCCGCGCGGTCTGGCGCAGCAGCTCGCCCAGCCCGATCTTCGGGAAATCGATGATCTTCGGCACGCCGACCGGCCAGTCGCCGTACCACGGTCGTTCGCCCAGACTCCGCTCCGTCATCATCCACCTCCACAGCCGGCGGGACCGGCCGACGCGGCCGGCGCGCCCCCCTCGCTCCACGGTGTCGAGGGAGCCCGCGTTCATACCACGGCCCGCCCGGCCGGTCCAACTCGTGGCGGGCGCCCGGCCTTCCGCCCGGCAGGGCCGCCTTCCCGGCGCCGGGATGCTCGTCTCCCGACGCGCGGGCGTTGCGCCGGGCCCGCGTCAGCGGCGCAACGGCGTCTCGCCGCATCGGGCGCGGATGTGGTAGGGATCGGCCCCATGGAAACCGAGCCGACCAGGCCGATCGCGGGGCTGCCCGAGAACGCATTTCGCGAACTCAAGGACGGCGAGACGTACACGCCGTTGATCCCGGACGAGCGGGGGGTGCCGGAGGTGACCCGCCGGGCGGTCGCGATCGGGCTGGCGATGGCGGTCTTCTTCTCCGCGGCCGTCGCCTACCTGACGCTCAAGCTCGGCCAGGGGCTCGAGGCGGCGATCCCGATCGCGATCCTGGCGATCGGGATGTCGCAACTCTTCCGCCGCAAGAGCACGATGCTGGAGAACGTGACGATCGTGGTGCTCGGCGCCACGAGCGGGATCATCGTCGGCGGGTCGGTATTCGTGATGCCGGCGATCTACATCCTCGGCATCGAGGAGCACTCGAGCTTCTTCCAGATCCTGTTCGTCCCGCTGCTCGGGGCGATCCTCGGCGTGCTGTTCCTGATCCCGTTCCGCCGCTACTTCGTCGCCGAGATGCACGGCAAGCTGCCGTTCCCGGAGGGGACGGCGACGACCGAGGTGCTGGTGGCGGGCGAGCGGGGCGGCCGGCAGGCGCTGGTGCTGGTCCAGTCGATGATCGTCGGCGGGGTGTTCGACCTGCTGGTGGCGATGAAGGCGTGGCGGGAGAGCTTCACCACCGAGATCGTCGGGTTCCTCGCGCCGTTGACGCACAAGGTCAAGGCGATCTTCGCGCTCAACACCACCGCCGCCATCGCGGGCCTCGGCTACCTGATCGGGGTGCGCTACGCGCTGTTCATCCTCGCCGGGTCGTTCTTCTCGTACTTCGTGATGGTCCCCGTCTTCGCGCACCTGGGCCAGTTCATGTCGCTGCCGATCCAGCCCGGCGACCCGCCGCTGGCCTGCCAGAGCGCGGTGGACCTGTTCGACAACTACGCGCGCAAGGTCGGCATCGGCGCGATCTTCGCGGCCGGGATCATCTCGATCGTCCGGATGCTGCCGATCATCTTCCAGGCCTTCGGCAAGGCGTTTTCCGAGATGTTCCGCCGGCGCGGGGGCGCCGGGACGACCCAGGCGGTGCCGCGCATCGACCGCGACATCCCGATGAAGCTCGTCGTGCTGATGATGCTGGGGATCGCCGTCGTGCTCTGGTTCTACCTGCGGTTCGGCGTTCTGGCCGACGTCGGCTCGCCCAACGCGCTGTCGACGGTCGCCGTGCTGATGATGTACGTCGTCTCCTTCCTGTTCGCCGCCGTCTCCGCCTGGGCCGTCGCGATGATCAGCGTCACCCCGATCTCGGGCATGACGCTCACCACCCTGCTCCTCTCCGCGCTGATCCTGACCCGCCTCGGCCTCCACGGCGACCTCGGCATGCTGGCCATGCTGTTGATCGGCGGCGTCGTCTGCACCGCCCTCTCGATGACCGGGTCGCTCGTCACCCAGTTCAAGATCGGCTACTGGGTCGGCGCCACCCCCTCCCGCATCCAGTGGGGCAACATCCTGGCGTCGGTCGTCTCGGCCGTCGTCGTCACCGCGGTGATCCTGCTGTTCGACCAGGTGTACGGCTTCGAAAACCGCGACCTGCTCCCCGCCCCGCAGCCCAACGCGATGGCCGAGGTGGCGCGCAGCGTGATGCAGTCGGCCAACGTCCCGTGGTTCCTCTACGGGCTCGGCGCCGTCGTCGCCGTGATCATCGAACTGCTCGGCGTCTCCTCCCTCGCCGTCGCCCTCGGCATGTACATCCCGATCGAATACAACTCGCCGATCCTCTTCGGCGCCCTCGTCGCCCACTTCGTCCGCAAGAGCGGCAAGTCCGAGGCGACCGGCCGGGCGCGCTACGACCGCGGACTGCTCGTCTCCTCCGGCCTGATCGCCGGCGGTGCGATCGTCGGCGTCCTGACCGCCCTCGTCCGCTGGATCGAAAGCCAGACCGGCGCCACGCTCCTCCCCGACCTCGGCAACGAAGGCTCCTTCGGCAACTGGCTCGGCCTCGCCATGTTCCTCGGCATCTGCGGCTACATGGCCTGGGACGCGCGGCGCGGCGCGAAGGACGGATCGCCCGTGGAACTCCACGAGGGCGGCGGCGCCCGGTCGTAGCACAGGCCCCGACCGCCCCCGCCGGCGAGCACGACCTGCGCTGCGCGTTTCCCGGCCCACTGCGGATCGTCCCGGGAGGTGGATCCCGGGAGGCTTCCGGCCCGTAGACAGCTTCCGCCATGAGCGATTCGCACCCGCCGGAACCGTTTCCGACCCCCGCGCGCCGGTCTGCGGCCGCCGACCCCGACACCTTCCTTCGCGACCTGCTCGAGTCCAGGCCGAGCGGAAGGAAGCCGGGAATACCAAGCTGCTTCCAAAAGGTTATCATGGTATTCCTCCAAGGCAACATGATGGATCTTCCCGACGGGAGGTGGTCGTGATCCGCTGCGGCGTGTGCGGTGCCGAGCAGCCGGGCGACGCCGCGATCTGCTGGGGTTGCGGGGCCGCCGTCGAGACCCACCCGCCGCTTGACGCGAACGGCTCTGCGGACGGCTCGCCCGTTTCGCCCGGGCCCGGTCCGGCCGCGGTCGCCTCGGCCGCCCCGGCCTTCCCTTCTCCGCGGTGGGTGCTCGCCGTCGCCGCGCTGCTCGCCGGCGGCGCGGCGCTCCTGTGGGTGCTGCTGCAGTTCGCGGCGGGCCCGGCGCCGGCGTCGGGCGGGGCGTCCGAAGCGGTGCCGAGGGTTGCGGCGGCGACGGGAGACGTGCGGGGGTCCGACGGCCGCGAGGGATTCGAGGGGCCGTGGGGCGGTCCGTGGGGCGGGGGCGGGAGCGACTCCTCCGGGGCCGACGCGAGGCTGGACCCGGACGCGCTCCCGTACCGCGGGAGCGACGACCCGCTGGTGGCGATCGTCGAGTTCGGCGACTACGAGTGCGAGTTCACGCGCAAGGTGGAGCGCACGCTGGCGCGGCTGCTCGGGCGATTCGGCGGGGACGTCCGGGTGATGTTCGTGCACAATCCGCTGCCGATCCACGACCACGCGCGGCTGGCGGCGCGAGCGGCGGAGGCGGCGCGGCGGCAGGGTCGCTTCGGGGAGATGCACGAACGGCTGCTCGCGGCGCAGGGCAAGGTCGACGAAGCGGACGTGCTGCGCCTCGCCCGAGACCTCGACCTCGACGTGTCCCGCTTCCGCGCCGACCTCGACGGCTGGGGCAAGGACGCCGTCGCCGGGATGACCGAGTTCGCCCGGAAGCACGGCATCCACGGGACGCCGCATTTCGTGATCGGCGGCCGCGTCGTCGAAGGGGCGCGTCCCGAGGAGGTCTTCGCCAAGGTGATCGAGGCGGCGCTCGAGGATGCCCGCCGGCGGATCGCCGCCGGCAAGTCGCGGCGCGAGGTCTACCGCGAATCGCTGGCGTTCCTCGGCGGCGGCTGACGTCGCGACGGCGCCTCGCGCCGAACCGACCGCGGTCGCGGGCGACCGCATACACCGTACGGTCCGATCGTACGGTCCGGCAGTTCCGGAGGGGCGCCGTCCGGCGTCCGGGCCGCGCGCGGCCGCGAACGGGCCGGGCTCCGTTTTCGCCGGCAACCATCGCATGTTCCGGTCCCGGGCGACGCCGGGAGGCGGCCGCCCCGCGGTGTTCGCCGACGTCCCGTTCGTCGTTGGCCCGGGACCCGCAAGGGCCTCGGGACGACGCGCACCGGATGGAACCGGGCGGAAGGAGGGGCCGACGATGACGACGAAGCCGACGCTGCTGGTGGTGGACGACGAGGAGGTGGTGTGCCTGAGTTGCAAGGCGATCTTCGTCCCGCAGGGGTTCGAGGTGGAGACGGCGAACGACCCGCGCGCGGGGCTGGAACTGGCGCGCGGACGGCACTTCTCGGCGATCCTGCTCGACATCATGATGCCGCAGATGACGGGCATCGAGTTCCTCGAACGGCTGCGGGAGTTCGACGCGACGGTGCCGGTGATCATGATCACCGGCTACGCCAGCGTCTCCAGCGCGGCGGAGGCGATGCGCCTGCACGCGTCGGACTACATTCCCAAGCCGTTCACTCCGGACGAGTTGCGGCAGGCGGTGGCCCGCGTCGTCGCGCTGCCGCGGCAGCAGGCGGCGGCGGCGCCCGGCGCGGCGCTGGCCGACTGGGCCGCGGCGGGCGGGTTCCTGTTCCTCGACCGCGCCTGGCGCCGGCCCGGCGCCGACGGCACGGTGCTCGCGGGGGCGTTCCTCGGCCGCGAGGAGGCGAAGGCGATCGAACGGCTCCGGCTGCCGGAGATCGGCGACCGGGTGATCGAGGGGCTGCCGCTGGCGGAGGCGTCGCTGCCCGACGGGCGGCGGATCGTCATCCCGGCCCCCGCCAGCGGGACCGTCGTGGAACGGCACGCGGCGCTGGCGGAGCGGCCGAAGGCCGGAGCGTGGAGCGACCCGTGCGAGGGCGCATGGCTCGCGCGCGTCCGGCTGGACGCGTCCGAGGGCACGTTGCGCGCGGCGCCCCGGCGGGTGCTGCTGGTGAACGCCGACGCGGCGCGCGCCGACGAACAGGCCGGCCGACTGCAGCGCCTGGGGTGCGAGGTCGAGACGGCGCCGGGCGAGGCGGCGGCGGTGGCGGCCGTCGCGGCCGCGGCGCCCGGGCTGGTCGTCCTGGACGGCGCCTCGTTCGGCGACGCCGCGCCGGGCCTGATCGACCGGCTGCTCGCGACCGCACCCGGCCTGCGGGTCGTCGTCGCCGCTCCGTCCGCGTGGCACCACGAGGCCGCCTGCCGCGCACGGAAGGTGTTCTACTACGCGGTCGAGCTGTTCGCGGACGACGAGGCGATCGACATCCTCGACTCGGCCTGGCGTCCGGCACCGCCGCCGGCCCCCGCGGCCCCGCGACCCGGCGTGCTGCCCGACGCGATCCGCGTCCTGCGCATCACCAACCGCCACGGACGTTCCGTGGCGCTCCTCGCGCCCAACGGCGTGCTGCACGAGCACGACGGCGTGGGACGACTCGTGCTGGACGGCATTCGCCAACTGGGCGTGCCGGCGCGGATCACGCTCGGCTCGGAAGGACTCTCGACGATCGACATCTGGCGCCTGGCCAAGGAATGCGACCGCGGCTTCCTGCTGATGCCCCAGGACTCCGGCCGGATTCCCGGCACGCTGGTGCGCGAGACGCTCCACACGCCGTGGACGCCCGAGGGGCTGGCCCAGGACCGCATCGTGACCCTGGTGATCCAGGCGGCGAACCGGGGCGATCCGCTGGCCTTCGATCCCCGCACGAACGGAACGCTGGCCGACCTGCTGCTCGACCGCCTGACCGCCGCCGCCTGACGCCGCCCCGCACGCGGGGCCGCCCCTTCCCCGGCGCGATCCCGCGACGCCCTATCCGGCGTCGCCGCCGTCGACGACATACTTCTCGACCATTCGCGCCGGGTGGTAGCTGAGCTTGGCGCGCCGCAGGCCCGGGTCGCCCAGGTCCTCCTCGCGGTTGATCCACTCGAACCCGGCGAACTCCTCGCGCAGGAACCACCGGTTGACCACCTGGTACAGTCCCGGCACCGCCGGGTCGGCCTTCTCGAAGTGCTGGACCGCCATCGACGTCGACAGCGGCTCGCCGACGGCGAACGCGCGGATCGCGCCATCGACGCGCACCGCCCCGCCGCGCAGCCCGAGCGCATCCCAGGCGGCGAAGGTCTCGCGCACCGCATCGGCCTCGGCGCGAAGCTCGAACCCCGCGTCGTCCGCCCGCATCCGGCACCACTCCTCGAAGAACGCGGCGCACTCCGCCGTCACCGGTCCCGCCATGCGCTCGTAGCGGCAGTCGTGGGCCGCGAGGCAGCGACGGATCCAGTTGCGCTTGGCGGCGTACCTCCGGCCGGACAGGCCGATCAGGTCGGCGGTGCGGTACACGTAGTCGGCCGCCGCCCGGTGCGCCTCGACCCGCCAGCCGCGGCGCTCCAGCTCCCGGGCGAGCGGTGCGGGCACGAGTCGCAGGGCGGCCGCCGGTCCATACGTCTTCCGCATCCAGCGCAACAGGCGCTCGGCCGACGCCGCGGGGTCGCCCGCGCCCAGCGGCGGAGCGGCGAAAACCGGCCAACGGCCGGAATCGATGACGAGCGCCAGGCCGCCGTCGAGCGCGGCGATCGAGACCGGCAGCGTCCGGCGCCAGACCCAGAGGCAGGCGAAGGTCAGGTCGGAGATCTCGCCGGGACTCCGGGCGAGAGCGGACCGGACGCGCGGCTGGTCGGTCGCGGCGAGCGGCCGGAAGTCCGGAAACGACGGAATCGCGGTCCGGGACCAGGGTTCGAGCGGCGCGACCTGCTCCACGGCGGTTCCCGAGCCTCCCTCGTCCGGCGGCGGCGCTGTTCCGCGGACCATCTCCGCCGCCGGAGGACGGCCATGTTGCCAGTCGGCTGGCCCGCCTGCAAGCTCTGGACCGGACCTCCGTCCGCCGCCGTCGAGGGGTTGCCCCGATCGGCGCCGGGCCGTATTCTCCGCACATGCGACGACGGCGTGACGAACGGTGCGGACGCAAGGGAGCGACGCGGCGGACCGCGAGGGCGGTCTTCCTGCTGCCGCTCGCGTTCCTCGCCGCGGGCTGCGACGACTCCGGCTCGTCCCAGCCGTGCGAGGGGGTCGATTGTTCCGGCCACGGAGTGTGCCACACCGACGGGTACTGGCCGTTGTGCTCCTGCGACCCGGGCTGGATCCCCTCCGGCCGCTGGTGCGTTCCGGGCGGCGACGTTCCGGGCGACGTCGAGGCGGATGGCGGGGACGTGCCGCGTTCCTGCGGCGACGGCGTGGTCGACCGGACCGAGGAGTGCGACGACGGGAATGCGGTCGAGACCGACGGCTGCACGACGCGCTGCACCTACTCGTGCCACGTCGCGGACGACTGCGAGGACGGCAACGAGTGCACGGAGAACCTGTGCCTGACGGCCGACGGCGGCCGGGCCTGTTTCTCCGCGCCGACGCGGGTCGGCGAGCCGTGCGACGACGGCAACGAGTGCACGATCGACGAGGCGTGCGACAGCGCCGGCGAGTGCGTCGGCGAGCCGGCGCCGGCCGACACCCTGTGCGACGACCAGCTCTACTGCGACGGCGCCCCGGACGTCTGCGACGGCGCCGGCGCCTGCGTGCCGATGTCGATGCCGCCCTGCCCCGTCGCGGGGTGCGTCGCCGGCTGCGACGAGGCGGCCGACGCGTGCCTGCCGGCCTCCGCGGGCACGGTCTGTCGCCCGGCGGCTGGCGTCTGCGACGTCGCCGAACTCTGCGACGGCGTGTCCGTCTCCTGCCCGGACAACGCGTTCGCCGCCGCGGGCGCGCGGTGCGACGACGGCTCCGGCTGCCCGGACGACGCCTGCGACGGCGCCGGTGCGTGCGTGCCCAACACGAGCTGCTGAACGGCGCGTCCGCGGTCGGCGGCGGCGCGTGCCGCTACGGCGTGATCGTCACCCGCAGCGTGTAGTCCCCGTAGGCTCCGGAATACAGACCGTCGACGAACAGGTAGTAGGTGCCGGCCGCCAGCCGGCCGGCATCGATCCGCGAGCGCAGACCGCTGTAGTCGTCGTTGCACGCGAGCTGGGTGGCCGGGTCGTCGCACAGGCGGCGCAGGTAGAGCACGGTGTCCCAGCTCGCGACCGTGATCTCCGCCGTGACGGCGGCCTCCTCCGCCAGCACCAGCTCGTAGGCCACATCCGGCCCGCCGCTGCCGCCGCAGCTTCCGCGCGTGTCGTCGAACCCCCCGACCGTGGTGCCGCTCCAGGTTCCCGACGCTTCAATCCGCTCCAGCCCCGCGCAGGGGTCCGACGGGTCGGACACCGTCAGTTGCAGGCTGAACGTCCCCTCCTCGGCCGATTCGACGAGGACGTAGTAGGTTCCGGCGTCGAGCATCCGCCACTCGACGAGCGTCGGGGACTCGTACCACTGGCAGGCCACCTCGGCCGCGGTGTTGCCGCACTCGGTGGTCACCACCATGTACGGCGACAGCCCGTAGTTCCCGACCAGCGACAGCGCGACCGCCTTCGGCTCGGCCAGCGTGAAGACGTAGGCGACCTCCTTCATCGGCGACCCGCTGCAGCTCATCCGGTAGTCGTCGACGGAGGCCAGCAGGTTGCCGGAGAAACGCCCTCCGGCGGAAATGTCGATCGCGCCGGCGCAGGTATCGTTCGCCGGCGGCGGGGAAGGCGGCGCGGTCGCGACGTCGACGGAGTAGCTTCCGACGTCGGAAGATTCGACCCACAGGTAGTAGGTCCCGGCCGGGAGCGCCCCGATCGTCTGGTGGAAGGGCCAGCCGTAGTCGCAGACCACGGCCGTGGAGGGGTCGGCGCAGTCGGTCTGGAGGGCGACGTAGGGCGTCAGGCGGGCGGAGGCGACATCGATCGTCACGTCGCGCGGTTCGGTCAGCTCGAACCTGTACACCGTGTCGGGGCCGCGCAGCCAGGAGGCGCAGCGGATCGAGACGTCGTCGCCCATCCGGGTGAGGTCCCCCGCGGCGTGGCCGGGCACGGTCAACTCGATCGGGTCGGCGCAGCCGTCGCCCTCGGCGGGCGGACCCGCCGGCCAGGCGTCGACCCGAATCCGGAACGTCGCCACGTCCCAGCTCGACACGACGACGTAGTACGTCCCGGGCGCCAGGCCCCGCTGGTAGGCGGAGACCCCGAAGTTCGAGCGGCAGCCCAGCTCGGTCGCGGTGTTCCCGCACTCGCGCTGCACCGCCACGTAGACGTAGCTGTCCCCACCATCGACCGACACCAGCACGTCGGACGCTTCGGTCAGCGTGAACGAGAACACGACATCGACGTACGACGACCCGTCGCACGAGCTGGCAACGTCGGCGGTGCCGCCCTCGGTGAAGCCCTCCCACTCGACGCCGAGCGGCAGTTCGCGGGGCGAGGCGCAGTTGTCGAAGTTCATCTGGCACGCCGGGTCGAGCCGGTCGGTGAAGCCGTCGCAGTCGTTGTCGAAGGTGTCGAAGCAGCGCTCGAGCGCGTCGGGGTTGGAGAGCGGATCGATGTCGTTGCAGTCGTCGCCGCCGCAGTGGAGGTCGACGTAGGTGTCGCCGTCGCGGTCGAGGTCCAGGTGCAGGCAGTCGGGCACGTACCCGGGCAACGGCTCGACGCAGCGGTCCATCGTGCACGGGTTGCCGTCGTCGCAGTTCCGGTAGGGTTCCCCCGGCCCGCAGCCGTCGCGCGCGTAGCAGATCTCGCGCCCGTTGCAGACCTGATCGTCCTGGCAGAGTTCGTCGTCCGGCGTGTTGCGGCACAGACCGCGGTCGCAGACATCGATCGTGCAATCGATCCCGTCGTCGCAGTCGAGATCGGCCTCGCACTCCCAGCCCCATTCGGCCTCGTCGGCGTCGTCGGGCTGCTGGTCGCCCGCGTCGCCCGCGTCCCCGTCGCTCCCGCCGTCGGTCGTGGAATCGTCGCCGGAACAGCCGAGCGCCGCCGACAGCGCCGCCGACAGCGCGATCCGGATCAGCCACCGCAGACCTGCTTGGACCGCCATCTCGCCCTCCCGCCGTGCCGCCGGGACCCCCGCCCGCCGGGGCCGCTCGACACCGCGTCCTCCTCGATGCGGAGCCTACACGGCCCATCGTCCCGCGGCAACCGGCCCTGCGGCCGAGGCGGCCGAGGCCGGCGAACCGGCTTCGCCCGCCGTCACCCCGCCCGGCCCGCTGCGCCGTTGCGTCGGGGCCCGCAGCGGGTCAGAATGCCCGTGCGAAAGGAGGGCCCGATGCGGAACGAAAGGACCTGGTGGGGGATCTGGCTCGTCCGGGTCTCCGTGCTGGCGGCGCCCGTCGCCGGATGGGGTTGCAAGGGCGACGACACGACGACCGCGGCCGACGACGGCGGCGCCGACGGGGAGCCCGAGGCCGAGGTTTCACCGGACGGCGACGCGGAGGCCGATGCGGAGCCGCCGGAGGACGTGGTCGAGGACGACGGCGCGCCGGAAGCCGATGCGGCGGACCCGTGCGCGGCGTATCCCTGCGGGCCGTACGGCACCGACCTGGGCGAGGTGCTGGAGGACTGGAGCCTGCAGGCCGTCAACGGCGCCGCGGGGGCGATGTCGGGCGGGGACGACCTCGTCGATATGCACGACTTCTACGCCCTGACCGAGGCCCACGGCGGCACGGCGAAGGCCCTGTTGATCTTCGTCACGTCGGTCTGGTGCCCCTACTGCGCCGTGGAAGCCGACCTCCTCGACGACCTGTACCGCGAACTCCACCCGCTGGGCGTCGAGTTCCTCGGTCTGGTGCTCGACGGCGCGACCCCGGGCGAGATCGCCACGGCGGTCGCCGCGCGGACCTACGCGATGCGCCACCGCTGGAGTTTCCCGACGGTCGTGGTCTCGGCGGAGCTGTACGACGACCTCTTCGACTACTGGCCGCCGGAGGATCGCGCTTCCGGCGAGATCGGCGTCCCGCTGCACCTGTTCTACGACCTGCGCGGGATGCGGATGTACGGCCGTTTCGCGGGGGCCGTGCACGCGAACGCCCTGCGCGCTCCGCTGCGGGAGATCGCGGAGAGCCCGCAGTGGGTCTCCCCCGGCCGCCGCCGCATCACGCTCGACTGCGCCCCCGGCACCGGAACGGAGACGGAACCGAACTCGATCGGCGAGTCGCCCGAGGACGGCACCCACCTGCCCTACGCCCTGTCCGGCGTGCAGTGCCCCCCGGTGGTGGGCGACGGGCTGTTCTTCGACGAGGACGACATCGACCTCGGCACGCTCGAGGCGGGCGCCGCGATCGATGTCGAGATCTCGACCGGCGCCGGCACCGGCGTCTACCCGCTTGCGGTGCTCCTCCGGGTCTCCGGAAGCTCGGTGGATCTGATGCACGACACGCCGTGGGTCATGGGGCCCGGCCCGACCGGCCGGCAGTTCCTGATCGACCGGCGCGGCCGCTACTTTCTGGCGGTGATCGACGGCCGCCTGCGATCGACCAACTACTACGGTCCGGACCTCGAGGTCCCCGCCGCGGACGGCTGCTGCGTCGGCGGTCCCGACCACACCTACGACCTCGCCATCGCGCCGTTCACGCTGGAGGTGACGGACGACGCGGTCGCGGTCGGCACCAGCGCCCCGTTCACGCTCGACGACGGCGACCTCAACGTCCACCCGTTCGACGTCACGGGAGGGACGAGCTACGCGGTCCGGATGGAGGCCGTCGACCGGAACCTGCTCAATACCTACCTCGTGGTGTACGACCCCGCCGCCGCCGCGATTCGGGGCGCGAACGACGACGAGGATGCGGCGACGGGCAACACCGACTCGCTGGTGCGCGTCGCGCCGGCCGCGGACGGCAGGTTATGGATCGTGGCCGGCTACACCGGCGCCTCGTTCCGCGCCGGCCCGCCGGCCTACACGATCCGCATCGAGTAGTCCGCGCGGGGCCGCCGGCCGGCCCGACCGGAATCCGCTCGTCCGCCCCGCACCCCGCCCGACCCTGGTTGTCTCTTGACGCCTTGGCGCGGGAGCGGCAGGTTCGGGGTCCATGAACGGCCTCGGACCGTGGCTCGGTGTCGCGCGCGCTCCGTTCCTCCTCCTGCCCGTGACGCTCGTCGTGAACGGCGCCGCCGCCGGCGCCTGGGACGGCCCGTGGAACCTCGGCCGGACGCTGCTGGCGCTGGTCGGGCTGGTGGCGCTGCACGTCGCGGTGAACGTGTTCAACGAGGTGAGCGACCATCGCACGGGGATCGACCACCGCACGCGGCGCACGCCGTTCTCCGGCGGCAGCGGCACGCTCCAGGCGGGCGGGATGGCGCCGCGAACGGCGTTCGTCTTCGGCGCTGTCAGCTTCGCGGTCGGGTCGGCGATCGGTCTGTACCTCGCCTGGCAAACCGGCTGGCCGCTGCTGGCGATCGGGCTGCTCGGCGCCTTCACCGTCGTCGCCTACACCGATCTGCTGACCAGGGTCGGCCTCGGCGAGTTCGCCGCGGGCCTGGGTCTCGGGGCGCTGCCGGTGCTGGGCACCGCCTTCGTCCAGGACGGGCGGCTCGGACCGGCGGCCTTCGCCGCGGCGGTGCCGTCGCTGCTGATGACCTTCGACCTGCTGCTGCTCAACGAGTTTCCGGACGAGGAGGCCGACCGGGCGGGTGGTCGCCGGCACCTGGTGATCGCGCTGGGCCGCGCGGCGGCCGCCCGCGTGTGGGCCGCGGCGGCGCTCTTGACGCCGCTCTCGATTGCGGGCGGGGTGGCGCTCGGCGCCCTCCCCTGGCCCGCGCTGGCCGGCATGCTCCCGACGGTGCTGTTGGGCAAGGGGTTCGGCTGGGCCTTCCGTTCGCCCGCCGACCCGGTGCCGGTGCCGGCGCTGGCCGCCAACGTGATCTGGAACCTCGCGACGAACGTCTGCCTGGGGCTGGGGATCGCCGCCGGCCAGCTCCTGTAGGCGCCCGGTGGAGCGGGCCGGGGCGGCGCGTCGTTCACGTCGGGGTCGCCGGAGCGCCGGGCGCCGCGGCGCTCGCCGCCGCGGCCTTCCGTTCGCGCCGCAGCTGCGGCCAGTGGAACAGGCAGTAGACGACGGGGACGAGGAACAGGGTGACGAAGGTCGAGACGGACAGGCCGCAGATCATGGCGGTGCCGAGTTCCTGCCACATCTCGTGTCCCTCTCCCGTCGCCAGCACCATCGGCACCATGCCGAACATGCAGGCCAGCATCGTCATCAGGATCGGCCGCAGGCGGCGGCGGCCGGACAGGACGACAGCCTCGAGGATCGGCATCCCGTGCTCGCGACGCAGCAGGTTGATGTAATCGACGAGCACGATCGCGTTGTTGACGACGATGCCCAGCAGCATGATCAGGCCGAGCAGCGAGATGACGGAGATGGTGCGTCCGAGCAGGTCCATGCCGATGAAGATGCCGGTGAAGGCGAAGGGGACGGAGAACATCACGACCAGCGGGTCGCGCAGGGTCCCGTACTGGCCGGCCATCACCATGTAGATCAGCAGGACGGAGGCGAGCAGGGCCAGGGTGAGGTCGTCCATCACGTCGGCCTGCTGTTCCAGTTCGCCGCCCAGTTCGACCGAGACGTCGTCGGGCAGGTCGAGCTTCGCGATGCGGGCGCGGAGGTCGGCGGCGATCTCGTCCAGCGGCCGGCCCTGCTGGTAGGCGGTGACGAGCATCCTGCGCGCCCGGTTCTTGCGGGTGATCTCGACCGGCACGGAGCGCTCCTCGACCCGGGCGATGTTGGCCAGACGGACCTGGGCGCCGGTCACGGAGGGGACGGAGAACGCCTCGAGGTCGGCCACCGAGTCGCGGTCCTCCTCGCGCAGGCGGACGACGATGTCGGCCTCCTGGGCCCGGATGCCGGCGCCGCGGTAGACGCCCTTGGCGCTGCCGTGGAGCGCCGTGCGCAGCGCGTCGCCCGCCATCCAGGTGTTGATGCCGAGCAACGAGGCGCGCAGCCGGTTCAGGCGCACCTCGAGTTCGGGACGCAGGTCGATCCCCTCCACGACGACCTCCGTGGTCCCCGGGACCTCCCGCACGACCTTTTCCACCGCCGCCGAAGCTTGGCGCAACCGGTCGAGATCGCGGCCGGAAATCTCGACGGCGATCGGCTTGGTCGTACCGAAGACCTGGGCCATCATCGGGTTGCGCGTCTGGACCTGGTAGGCGACCAGGTCGGGGATGCGGTCGAGGCGCCGGCGGAGGCGGGCGGCGAGCTGGTCCGGGGACATCCCGGAACGTTCGGCCTGCGGCTTGAGGCGTCCGCCGGTCTCGAAGATGTACGTCCCTTCCTTCTGGCCGGTGAGAATCCCGCCGCCTTCCTCGGAGCGGCCGGCGCGCCAGTAGGCGTGCTGGAGGTCCGCGCCGGCTTCCTCGCGCAGGATCCGCTCGACCTCGCGGGCCACCTCCGCGGTGCGGGCGGTGCTGGCGCCGACGGGGAGCCGGCCGTAGACGATCACCTCGCCCGAATCGGGGACGGGAAGGAAGTTCATGCCGCCGCCGACCACGGCCCGCACGGTCAGGGCGACGAGCGCGGCGCAGGCCAGCAGGACCACCCAGCGGTGGCGGGCGCTCCATCCGGCCGCGGCGCCGTAGGCGTGCTCGACGGCCAGCAGCGCCCGCTCGCTCGCGTCGTGCAGGCGTCGGATCGCCCGTCCGAGCCGGCCGCGCGGCGGCCGCTCCTCGTCCCGGCTGCGGAGCAGCAGCGCGCAGAGCATCGGGGTGAGCAGGAGCGAGACGGCGAGCGAGGCGGTGACGGCGGTGATCATGACGGAGGCGAACTGGGCCGCCATCGGGCCGATCACGCCGGAGAGCATCAGCCCCAGCGGGAGGTAGACGACGACGGTGGTGAGGGTCGAGGCGACGACGGCGCCGGCGACCTCGCGCAGCCCCTCGGCGGCGGCCTCCTCGCGACTCTTCCCGCCCCGCAAGTGCCGTTCGACGTTCTCCAGCACGACGATCGCGTTGTCGACCACGATGCCGATCGCCAGCGACAGCGCGATCAGGCTGATGATGTTGAGCGACTGGCCGGCGAAGTGCAGGACGGCGAAGACGACCATCATCGAGGACGGGATGGCGAGGGCCACGACGACCGAGGAACGGATGCGGCGCAGGAACAGGAAGACGACCCCGACGACGAACACGCCGCCCCACAGGACCGCCTCGGTCAGCGCCCGGACCATCAGGCGGACGAACAGCGAGGTGTCGGAGACGATCGACACGTGCAGTCCGTACGGGAGCTGCGGGTTGAGCCGCTCGACCTCGGCCTGCACCCGGCGCGCGACATCGACCACGTTCGCGCCGCTGCGCTTCTGCACCACGATCAACTGGGCGGGGCGCCCTTCGAATTGCGACAACGCCTGGCGCTCGGCCGGGCCGATCGACACCCGCGCCACGTCGCGCAGGCGGACGACGCCGCCGGTCTTCGAGGCGCCGACAACCAGATCGCGCAGGTCGTCCAGGCTGGCGAACTCGGCCGGCAGCCGCACGCCGTAGTCGGTGCCGCCCAGCACCAGGTTGCCCATCGGGATCGACAGGTTCTGCGCCTGGATCGCCAGGCCGACCTGCGCCAGCGACAACCCCTGCTGTTCGAGGCGCGTGCGGTCGAGTTCGACCCGCACCTCCTCGGGCGCCGGGTTCGCGACCGTGACGCTGCCGACGCCCGGCAGGTGCTGCAGCCGCTCGACCACCTCCACCCGCACGGTCTCGGTCCAGTCGTCGACCTCGCCGACGCCGGCCGTCACCGCGAGCGTCACCACCGGCATCGCGCCGACGTCGAACTTCAGGATCGAGGGCTCATCGATGTTGTCCGGCAGCTTGCGGCGGATCAGACCCAGCTTTTCCCGGATGTCGCTCGCCGCCTCATCGAGGTCGGTTCCGGACTGGAAGATGCAGGTGACGGCGCCGATGTTGTCGGTCGAGGTGGAGACGACGTCCTCGATGCCCGCGATGCTCGTCACCACGTCCTCGATCGGCCGCGTCACCCGATCCTCGACATCGACCGACGTCGCGCCGGGATAGACCACCACGACCGACAGGCTCGGCAGTTCGATCTCGGGGAACATGTCGAGCGGGAGGCGGCGCAGGCCGTCGCCGCCGAGCAGCACGAGGAACAGGAACACCATCCCGATCAGCACGGGATGGCGCGCCGACCAGCGGCCGAGGGTCATCGGGCGGAGGCCTCCGCCGGGGACTCCGCGTCCGCGGCGCCCGGCGCCGCGAGCGGCGCGACCACCGCGGGGGCGGCGGACGGCGGCGGGGAGCCGGCGGCGGAAGACGGAGCGACGACCGGCACGGCGGCGGCCGCGGCCGTTCCGTCGGACCGCCCGTCCGCCCGGCAGACCTTGTCGCCGTCGCGCAGCCGGTGGATCCCGGTCCGCGCGACCCGCGACCCGACCTCGACGCCCCGGACGTTCAACCAGTCCTCCGCCCGTGCGAGGACCTCGACCCGGCGCTCCCGGACCACGCCGTCCGGCCGGACGACGA
>Ga0101944_10000638_pt1:2500-96804 | contig 96804 bp, 81 predicted proteins | sample DewCreD2012metaG_FD_75245 | JGI IMG/M metagenome (GOLD analysis project Ga0101944, IMG submission 75245) | Hot spring sediment bacterial and archeal communities from British Columbia, Canada, to study Microbial Dark Matter (Phase II) - Dewar... ... | reverse complement strand
ATCTCAAGCCCCACCGCATCTTGCCACACTGGAATTACACCATCATCCCGCACACGTAGATCCACGAAACAGAAAAATTATTTTTCTGTCGTGCCTAAAGCATCCGTTTGATGGGTGAAATACAGCCTTATTTTCTTTCCCGAATCTTCCATGACTTTGACGCCAGTGTCTATTTCAACGATATTTCGGAGTAATTGTTCAATGAAATTCCCGAACTTAATGTTGAGACCCTGCAGGATACCGCCGATGATTCGATATCGGATTGGCACGAAATGAACTTTCTCTTCGTGCTTTTCTATCATTCTACGAATGTTTTCAGGCGAAGTACTTTCCTCCAGCATTTGCAGAACAGTCTTACGGATGATTTGCTTAACTTGATTGCTCATCGAAAAGCCCCTTTTCTACGCGATAGCGCTGGCGAACTTCATCCAAAACAACAAGATGACTGTTTTCCTGCAAGTACCAGTGTTCCCATCCGTTGCACGGAGCATCTTTCATGTAATGACTGCCAGCCTTGTGAATGCTTCCTTCAAAACCATCTGCCGTGCGAATTCGTGCATCTGGTTTGATGGTCGCAAAACGCGATTTGTCCTTTGCAAAGAATAACTTCTGACCTGGCTGTAAAAAGCCATTTTCGACCAATGCAGAGAATTCCACCTTTGGAGCGGACTTACTCTTGCTTTTGACATCAAATGTTTTGACATCAAACATCTCTGGTTGAACAGCGTCAATACGTTTTTGCGCCACACGGATATATTTTTCTTCTCGTTCAATTCCAAGCCAATTGCGATGAAGCCTTTTGGCAACCACGCCTGTTGTCCCACTTCCAAAAAATGGATCAAGGACAATGTCATCAGGATTGCTTGACGAAAGAATGACGCGATAAAGCAGAGCCTCAGGCTTTTGGGTCGAATGCGCTTTATCGCCATTTTCGTCTTTGACTCTCTCTGATCCCGTCGCAAGCGAAAGCAGCCACCAGTCGGAGCGCATCTGCTTTTCCTCGTTCAACCCCTTCATCGCTTGATGATTGAAAGTATACTTTGCTCCCTTACCCGTACTTGCCCAAATCAGAGTCTCGTGAGCATTTGTGAATCGCACGCCGCGGAAATTGGGCATGGGATTGGTCTTTACCCAAATCACATCATTCAATATCCAAAATCCCAAATCTTGCATGATGGTCCCGACCCGGAAAATGTTGTGATACGAGCCAATGACCCAAATCGAACCTGTAGGCTTCAACACGCGCTTGCAGGCAGTCAGCCACTTTCTGGTAAATTCATCATAAGCGGCAAACGAATCGAATTGATCCCAATGGTCATCTACTGCATCCACTTTGGTCATATTCGGACGGTGAAGTTCATTTTGCAGTTGCAGGTTGTAAGGCGGGTCTGCAAAGATGAGATCAATGGACTTCTCAGGCAGAGAATTCAAAATTTCAACACAATCGCCTTTGAGAATTTGGTTAAGAGGCAGGTTCATAAATAACACTCCAATATCAGTATTATAGCCGATAGAAGCTTACCTCAAGTCATCGCACTCACCCCTCCCCCTCATCCTCCTCCGCCCAGCCGCGCAACTGCTCTGCCTCCTCCGCCCCCACAAAGCGCGGACCCGCTCCCCCCTCCTTCAGCAAATTCCTCGTCCTACAATTCAACACCGCCTTCGCCGCGTCGATTCCCGAAGCCGTGACCCCCGCCACGCCGTGGCTGGTGGTGCTTGCTCCGCACAGGTACAGCCCCTCGAACTCCGTCCGCGCCGTGAAGCCGAGCGGACCCACCTGCGTCGGCGACTTTTCGATGCCGTATAAATTTCCGCGCGTGGCGTTGAGATAATGCTCATTCGTCAGCGGCGTGCCGAGACTCCAGAACACGATGTGTTTACTCAACCCAGGGATGCGCTTCTCCAGCCCGCGCACCATGCGCCACGCCAGGTCTTCCTTCATCGCCTCGTAGTCGGCGGGACGCGCCCCGTAGCGCGTGTGCGCCCACTTCTCGAACGCCTCATAGCCCACGAACGCGAACGACTCGCAGGTGTGATGTCCCGCCGTCGGTCCCGTCTTGTGCATCTTGGAGGGGTCTTTCAGCGTCGTCACCGTCAGGAACATCCCGGGCGGCGTGTCCTCGCGCAGCAGCGCGTCCGTCAGTCCATCCGAATAAATCTTGTCCACGTCGGCGTGGTCGTAATACCACATATTGCCCGAGTCGAGTCCCGTGCCGCGTCGAAGATCCATGTCGGTGGCGAAGAACAGACTGAGGCACGAAGTGGAATATTCAACGGTATCCAGTTTTCGGCGGAGTCTGACCGAAAGGTTCTCGCGCCCGATCAACTTGCCGAACGTCACTTCGGGATCGGCGTTGGAGACGACGACTCCCGCGCGGATCTCTTCCCCCGATTCCAATTCGACGCCGATCACTTTCCTGCCCTCAATCATTATCCGCTTCACGCGTGACTTGAGCCTGATCTGCCCGCCGGCGCGTTTCAACGCCCGAACGAAGGCGCGCGGAATCGTAAACGCGCCGCCCATCGGGTAGTAACCGCCATTGAGATAATGATGGGTGATGCCCGCGTGCATGAACGCGCTGACCCGCGAGGGCGGCAGCCCGTGGTCGCCCGACTGCCCCGCCAGCACGCCGCGCAGAACGGGGTCGCTGACGTGGGCGTTGATGAGGTCCGCGCCGGTGGCGCGCACCCATTTGAGGAGACTGCCCAGTCCCTTCGCGGCTTCGAGCGGTTTATTCAGCCTGCCGAGGTTGCGCAGACCTTCCATCATGGCGGTCAGGTCGCGGAAGTAGCCGTCAATCCCCTCCGCCTCGTGCGGAAAGTGACTCTTCAACCGTTCGATGAGATTCTCTTTGCCCTTGGGGAAGTCCACCCGCTTCTCGCCGACGACGATGTGGTCGTAGCCGTCGGGGTTGAGTTCTACAAACGCCAAATCCTGCGAGACGCCCAGCCCGTCGTAAATGCGGCGCAGACCGCCGCCCTCATGCAAATCGCCGATGTAATGAACGCCCGGGCTGAAGCGGTAGCCCTGCAGCGTGAACGAATGCGTCCAGCCGCCGGGACGGTCGTGCTGTTCGAGAACAAGAACCTTCTTCCCTGCGCGAGCCAAAGCAACGGCGGCGGTCAACCCTCCCGCGCCCGAACCGATGACGATTACGTCGTAGTCCATGCAATCCTCCACTGCTAGAAGGTCAGTTTTTTTGACGATTGATAATTTACTTTAATACATCCGTTCATTCAAAGCGGATGTTAAGGAGTCGGTCGGACATCATTCGACGCGCAGAGGACGTTCTCCCCTGGCGTTTGCCCACCATTGCGAAGCATCCCCGAAGCGGAGCGGAGCGGGAGGGCAAGTGGAACGTCTCTGTGGACGCGCAAGAGAGCGCATCCTGCGCATTGGAAAGTTTGTGTTGACGACTTTTCAGGCACTTTCTGACGGGGTAAGCAAAGTCTTTGTTCTGCAATACTTTTCTCTTGTACTTGGTAGCTTGCGGGGTGCATCATTAAGCAACGTCCCTTTTGCCTCCGGCTACACCGTTTCGACAATTCTTAACGGCAAAATCTCCCGATTCAGGTTCGTATCAGCGATGTTACGCGGGACTCGGCATGTCAAGGCAATTGTACCGCGCGGGCGAAACTTTTCTGACCATCCTTTATCTCTAGTATAATCCTCCGCATGACCATCAAAACACAACTCAACGAATCCATGAGGGACGCCATGAAGAGCGGCGACGAGGTCCGCAAGCGCACGGTGCGGATGGCGCTCGCCGCGGTCAAACAGGCGGAGGTGGATAAGCGGGTCGAACTCGACGATGCGGCTGTCATCGCGCTCCTGCAAAAGGAGGTCAAGAACCGGCGCGAGGCGTTGGAGGAAGCGAAAAAAGGCAACCGCGCCGATCTGATCGAAGCCAACGAAGCCGAGATCAGGGTGCTTGAGGCTTTCCTGCCCAAAGCCATGCCCGAAGAGGAACTGCGCTCTATAGTACAGGCCGCCATGGCAGAGACTGGCGCCGCCTCGCCCGCCGAGATGGGCAAAGTCATGAAGATTGTCATGCCAAAGGTTGCAGGGCGTGCCCCCAACGACCGAATCAGCGCCATCGTGCGGGAAATGCTCCAAAAATAGGATGACCGTCACACCTGCGCGGCAGGGTCAGTCGCCGCCGCGTATCCGCACGCTTCAAATCGTTTTACTCAGCCTCACGAGCATCATTTCGTATGGGGCTTTGATCTTTCCATCTCTGACCGGTTCTATGATGCTCTCCCTGCAGGCGGGAGACGTATCCCCTGGCGATTTTCAGGCTCCACAGGAGATCAACTATATCAGCGAAGTGCGCACGGAAGAGGCGCGCCTCGCAGCGGAAAACGCCGTCGCGCCGGTGTATGCGCCGCCGAACCAATCCATCGCCCGCAAACAACTCGAACGATTGCGCGTTGCGTTGCAATACATCACGCTTGTACGCGACGACCCGAACGCCACGCCCGAACAAAAGGTGTCGGACCTCGCGCTGCTCAACGACATCGCCCTAAAGCCCCAGACAATCGAACAGATCCTGACTTTGTCGTCCGCGCGCTGGGATGTGATCCAACAGGAGTCGTTGAGCGTGCTGGAGCAGGTGATGCGCCGTTCCATTCGGGACGCCGATCTTGAATCTGCCAGAAGGAGCGTGCCCACACTGGTCAGTCTGGCGCTCAACGAAGAACAAGCCGCGATTGTGGTGGAATTGGTTACCGCGTTCGTCGCGCCCAACAGCATGTATTCGGCTGAATTGACGGAAGCCGCCAAACGGTCGGCGCGTGAGGCGGTGGAACCGGTGGTCCAATCGTACAAGGCGGGGGAGATCATCGTCCTGCGCGGAGAAATCGTCCGCCCGGCGCAGTTGGAGGCGTTACAGCAACTGGGCTTGATCGAACAAACCCGTCCCTGGCAGGAATATGCCGGCGCGGGCGCGCTGGTGTTGAGCCTGGCAGTTTTGACCGCATTGTATTTTTCGCAGAGGCCCCTGCGCTTCCTGTTCGACGCGCGCAGTCTGGTGATTGTCGTATTGACCTTCCTGCTGTTCGTGGTTAGCGTGCGGCTGATCGTTCCCGGCCGTACCGTATTGCCATACGCGGTCCCCCTGCCTGCCGTGGGATTGTTGATTGCGACATTATTCGGGCTGGAGGCGGGCGTTGTTCTCTCGATCCTGATCTCGCTGCTGGCGCCTTACGCCCTTCCCAACGCCCTGGATTTGATGCCCTATTACCTGTTTTCCTCGTTAATTGGGGTGCTGGTGCTGGGCGCAGCGCGGCGCGTGTGGACGTTCTTTCGCGCCGGAATGGCGGTGTCCATTGCGGGAATTGTGACCCTGGTTGCGTTCAGACTTCCCTTCGAGCAAATGGACGGACTTGCCTGGCTGCAACTCTCCGGCGCGGCGGTGCTCTGCGGGCTTGCCTCCTCGAGCATCGCCCTGTTGATGCAATATTTCCTGGCGCAAACGCTCGGGCTGACGACTGCCCTGCAACTCATCGAAATTTCGCGTCCCGATTTTCCGCTGTTGCAGTTCTTCCTGCGCAACGCTCCCGGCACGTATCAGCACAGTCTGCAGGTGGCGAACCTTGCCGAGCAAGCCGCGGAATTGATCGGCGCAGATGCCCTGCTTACGCGTGTGGGCGCGTTGTTTCACGATGTGGGCAAGGCGCTCAACCCCTCGTTCTTCATCGAAAACCAGCCGGCTGAAAGCATCAATCCGCATGACGACATCGATCCCGCTGAAAGCGCGGCGGCGATCATCGCCCACGTGACCGACGGAGTTGCCCTGGCGCGTAAATACCGCCTGCCGCGCCGCATTGACGATTTCATCCTCGAGCATCATGGCACCATGGTCACGCGTTATCAATACAACCAGGCGGTGCAAGCCGCGGGCGGCGACGCCTCCAAAGTGGATATTGAGGATTTCCGTTACCCCGGACCGCGTCCGCGTTCACGCGAAACCGCCCTGCTCATGCTCGCCGACGGCACCGAAGCCCGCGCTCGCGCCGAGCGCCCGCAGGACGAGGAGGCGATGCGAAAAATGGTGCTATCCACCATCGACTCGGCGCAAAAACAGGGGCAATTCGACGATACGAACCTAACTCTCAAGGACCTTGGCGTTATCACCGACGCGTTCGTGACGATCCTCAAAGGCACCCATCATCCGCGCATTGCCTATCCCAAAGATACGCCGGCAGGTGAGGATGTCGTCACTCTTCCGCACAAACAATGACACGTGCCAATCGCTTCCTACGTTTCACCATCATGAGGCGGATCGAAACGCCTTCGAAATTCCCGCGCCGACTTCTCGAACGCGCCGCGTGCGTCGCGCTGGAAAGCCAATCCGGGTTGGCAGATGTGGAATTAACCATTGTGCTGACGGACGACTCCAAGATTCGGGCATTGAACCGGGAGTACTTGGGCATCGACGCGCCGACCGATGTGCTTTCCTTTCCTGCCGCCGAAACCGACCCGGGAACCGGCGTGCGTTACCTTGGCGACATCGTCATTTCCATGCCCTACGCCGCGAACAGCGCAAAAAAAGCCGGTCATCCTGTGGAAGCCGAGGTCCAGTTGCTGGTCGTCCATGGGGTATTGCATTTGCTGGGTTACGATCATGCCAGCCCCAGGGAAAAGGCAAAGATGTGGAAAGCACAGGCGGCGATCCTTGGCGCGCTCGGTTTGAGCGATATAAAAATTCGAGAGGAGTGAACCGCACAGCGCGTCCGTTTCGTTATGCGTTCATGGCTGCTATGACCTTCCAGGAATTTCTGTACTCCCGCATTCGATCCTTTGGGCATGCATTTCGCGGCTGGTGGTACGTGCTCAAGACTCAACACAACGCCTGGATCCATGCCCTTGTGGCGATTCTGGTGTTCATTGCAGCGTTCTGGCTGAAACTGCCCGCGCGCGATTGGGCGGTGCTGATTCTCACCGTCACCATGGTCTTCGCCGCGGAATTTGTGAACACCGCCATCGAAGCCGTGGTGGACCTGGCAAGCCCGGTTCATCATCCGCTTGCCAAAGTGGGAAAGGATGTGGGCGCGGCGGCGGTGTTGATTGCGGCACTTGCGGCAATTCTGATCGGGCTGCTCATTCTCGGTCCGCCACTTTGGATCAAGGTGAGCGGCTGGCTCGGCGTTTGATTCGTCTCTCCTGCCATTCGTGCGTGTGAGAAAACGTCAATTGGAATGATTCTTTTGTATCACGGCATGAGGTTGCCCTGTGGCTGGAAACCCGCCGCGAATTCTTACAAGGCGGATTATTGAGACATTCTGTAAAGCAACGCTTTCAGATTGCTCTGGTGCAATGTCTCCGCCAGTCCGCCGAGATACACCCGGCTCTTGCCGCAATCCTCGAGGCGAATTTCCTCCAACAACTCGGCGGCGTTCTTCTTTCTGGCGATTGCCCTTACGGATTTTTTGATTGCGTTCAGATAATGGATGTTTTCCTTGACCGCCGCGTCAATTTCGCCGCGCAGAATGATGTCACCGTGTCCCTGCACGATATTTTCGAGACCCAGTTTGGCGATATGCCGAATGGAAGCGATGTTATCGTCCACATCGCCGTCCACCACGTGCGGAACGGGGATGAACGAATCGCCGGCAAAAAGGATACGATCCTCCTCCACCAGCACGGAGATGCCGTCGTCGCTGTGACCGAAGGCGGGGGAAAGGATGAGGTTCTTTTTCCCCACACGCAGGGTCAGGTCGCCGTCCAGAAAGGTCATTTGAGGCAGGACGATTTTGACCTGGCGCAGGGTGGGGTTCTGTTTCTTTGCCGATTCGAGCGACGGAATACCTCGCTCCTCCAAAAGCGCGCGGCACCGGGCATGCGCGATCACCGTCGCGCCGGGGAAAAAACAATTTCCCCATGAGTGATCGGCGTGATAGTGGGTGTTGATCACATACCGTACCGGCACACTCAATTCGTGTTCGATGAATTCACGGATTGTCAAAGTCTCGTCGGGCAATGCCAGCGTATCAATCACCACCGCCCATTGCGGACCCACTACAATCCCCGCCGTCACTTGCGCATATACTTCGCTTTGAAACCAATAGACATTTTCGGAAACGCGTTCGCGATGCATTTAGCACCCTCAGAAAGATTTTTCCCATTATTTCACAAATGAAGATGAAAATCAAGTTGAGTATACAATTTTGAGGCTAAACGCGCATTTTCGTAAGCATCCTGCCATTCACCCTGCTTGCCTCTCCCCTGCGGACGTGATAAACTACAAAAGGCGCGACACTAATGCCGCACTCCTTTTACACAGTTTTGACATCCTATCGCGTGATTCGACTATGCCAAACGAAACTCCTTTGTCACCCAAACCATCCCGTCCTGGAGGCGATTCGCCCGCCGTCCGCCTGAACAAGGATGATGAACTTTCCTGGTTGGGAGATGTCACCAAAGCCGCACAACACCTTACGCGGCTGACGCTCGAATCCTCCGCGCAGGCGGCGCTGATCACGCGCAGGAATACCCTATGGGCGTACGCCGGTCAACTTTCGCAGGACGCCGCAAAGGAATTGGCGATGACGGTGACCCGACACTGGGATGGACAGAGGGGGAGCGACCTGCTGCGTTTTGTCCGTCTTGAATCCACCAAAGCCGAACACATGCTCTACGCCACGCGCCTGGCGGACGACGTGGTGCTGGCGCTCGTTTTCGACGCGGAGACGCCCTTTAGCACGATCCGCATGCAGGCGGGGCAGCTGGTCAACCGGCTTTCCTCGCCGGGGTTGACCGAAGCGTTGGAGCCTCTCGAAAGGCAGAATCAGGCTCCGGCTGCGCATGAAGCGCCGACCCAGTATATCGAAGACGATGCGGAAGAGTCCGATCCGGAATTTCTCAACATTGCCGATATCCTCCGGGATGTTCCCCCTCCCACGCCTTCGATCGAAAAACAGGACGCTCCTCACGAACAGACGGGCACGCGTCCGTCCCATTCGCGCCCCAGGCGTTCCACCAACCGGGAGAGTTCGCCTGCCATTCATGTGGGCGACTTGTTGATTTCGAATCGGAGCGCCGAACAGACGGTGGAGCATGCGACGGAGGATTTCGACGCGACCATGCCTTCGAAATCGCGCCGACGCCCCGAGACTCCCGTGCGCCGCCCCATGCCCGGCGAATTGGATGAAACCCGTCCTCATTCGATTACCGAGGTCGCCGGACGCGTCATGCTCGACCCGATCACGCCCGGATTGTATAACCTGACCTATGCCTGCCTGTTGGTGCCGAGATTTACGTCCCACTATTTGACCGGCGACATTTCGGATCGGCTTTCGGAATGGCTGCCGCAGATTTGCGTCGCCTTTGGCTGGCGGCTGGAATATCTCGCCGTGCGTCCGGAGTATGTACAGTGGGTAGTCAACGTTCCGCCTTCGGCTTCGCCGGGTTACCTCATGCGCATCATGCGCCAGCAGACCTCCGAAAAGATCTTCGCCGAATTTCCGCGCCTCAAGAAGGAAAACCCCTCGGGCGATTTCTGGGCGCCGGGTTACCTCATCATGGGCGGCACTCAGCCTCACCCGCCGCAACTGGTGAAGGATTACATCAAGCAAACCCGCGTCCGCCAGGGACTCGAGAATCCCCGCCGCTAACCCATTGACACCCGACGAAGAAGCGCAGAGTATAATCACCCTGCGCTTTTTTGTTTGTTTTCATAGACGCCAGACGCATCACCCCTACCCACAACTAATTACTGATCACTGATTACTGCTCACTGGAACTTCCCATGCCTCCCACCCTCTACCTGATTGACGGACACGCCCTTGCCTACCGCATGTACTTCGCCCTGACCTCCGGCGGCGGAGGCAGTCAGCGCTGGCAAACCTCCAAAGGCGAGCCCACCGCCGGCGTCTACGGCTTCGCGCGCGAACTGCTCCGCATTCTCGAACAGGAAAACCCCGAATACCTCGCCGTCGCCTTCGACGTTGGCAAGACCTTCCGCGATGACCTCTTCCCCGCCTACAAAGGCACACGCGACAAAATGCCCGACGACCTGCGTCCCCAACTCGAGCGCATCCGCCAAATGGTGGATGCCTTCAACATCCCGCGCCTCGAAATGGAAGGCTATGAGGCGGACGACGTACTCGGCTCGGTGGCGCGGCTTGCCGCTGCACAAGGGCTGGGCGTCAAAATCGTCACTGGCGACCGCGACCTGCTGCAACTCGTCAACGAACGAACCGTTGTTTACCTCGCTGGCGACGACCAAATCTACATCCGCGAAGAAGACGTCGTCAAAAAACTCGGCGTCCGCCCCGACCAGGTGGTGGACTACAAAGCCCTCGTCGGCGACAAATCAGACAACATCCCCGGCGTGGCAGGCATCGGCGAAAAAACCGCCATCACCCTGCTTCAAACCTACGGCACGCTCGACAACCTCTACCAACACCTCGACGAACTCAAACCCGGCTGGAAGACCAGACTCGAAGCCGGGCGAGAGAACGCCTACCTCAGCCGCGAACTCGCGCGCATCCGTACCGACCTCAACATCAAACTCGACCTCAACCACGCCAAAGCCCGCGAACTGGACATCCCCGCCATCGAAGCCTTCTTCAAAGAGATGGAATTCCGTTCGCTTCTCAAGACCCTTGAGCGGCTGACCGGTCAACCCGCCTCACCCTCCGCCTCAGCCTCCTCCCCGCCAAAAGCGGCGGGACAACTCTCCCTGTTCGCAGGCGAACCGCAGATCATCGTCTCGCCAAAGGTGGAGACGAATCTCAAAGTCACCATCGTGGACACAGACGACAAACTGGCAGAACTCCTCCGGGCGTTGAATCACGCCGAGGTCATCTCCTTCGACACCGAAACCACCTCCACCGAAGAAATGAACGCCGAAATCGTCGGCATCTCGCTTGCCGTCAAAGAGGGCGAAGGCTATTACCTCCCGATTGGGCATCGAGGAGGGAACAACCTCCCGCTCGAAAAGGTTCTCTCCGCACTGCGCGAACCACTGACCAATCCCCGTATCGGCAAAATCGCCCACAACGCCAAATACGATTACATCGTGCTGGCCCGGCAGGGTGTCACCGTCACCCCGCTCACCTTCGACACCATGCTGGCGGAATTCATCCTCGACCCGTCATCACGCAACCTGGGTTTGAAAAACCTCGCCCAAGCCAGGCTGGGCGAAGAAATGACCCACATCGAAGACCTGATCGGGAAGGGAAAAAAGCAAATCAGCATGGCGGAGGTGGCAGTCGAGTCGGTTGCGCCGTATGCCGCAGCAGATGCCGAAGTGACCCTGCGGCTGCTCCCCATTCTGCAGGCAGAACTCCAGCGCATCAACGGCGAGAAACTTCTCTCCGAAATTGATCTGCCTCTCACCCCCGTTCTGGCGCAAATGGAAATGGAAGGCGTGCTGCTCGACCTGCCCTTCTTCAAGGAAATGTCGGACGAACTGGCAAAACGCCTGGCAGAGATCGAACGGCAGATCTTTGCCCTGGTCGGCAAAACCTTCAACGTCAACTCCACCCAACAGCTCTCGGATGTTCTCTTCAACACCCTCGGCTTGCAGCCGCCAGACCCCAGCAACAAAACCGCCAGCGGACATTACTCCACAGCGGCGGGCGTGTTGGAATTGCTGAAAGGCAAACACCCCGTCCTGGATTGGGTGCTGGAACACCGCGAACTCTCCAAACTCAAATCCACCTATCTCGATGCGCTCCCGCCCGCCGTGGATGCCAACGGACGCGTTCACACCTCCTACAGTCAGGTCGGCGCGGTAACCGGGCGGCTTTCCTCGAACAACCCAAACTTGCAAAACATTCCCATCCGCACAGAGACCGGGCGTAAGGTGCGCAACGGATTCATCGCGGGGCAAGGCAATGTGCTTCTCTCGGTAGATTACTCGCAAATCGAACTGCGCATTGTGGCGCACATGGCGCAGGATGAGGCAATGCTGGCGGCGTTTCGCGCCGGAGAGGACATCCACGCCACGACGGCGGCGGCAATGTACGGCGTCAGTCCCGAAGCGGTGACGAAGGAAATGCGCCGCCATGCCAAAGCCATCAACTTCGGACTCATCTACGGCATGTCGGCATTCGGTCTCACCCGCTCCACCGAACTGACCCTGGCAGAAGCCGAAGCGTTCGTCAAAACCTACTTCGAGAAATTCCCCGGCGTCAAGAAATACCTCGACGGCATCCGCAGGCAGGCGGCGCAGCAGGGATACGTCGAAACGCTTCTCGGTCGGCGCAGATATTTCCCCGCCCTGCAAAACAAATCCAACCCGCAGATGAAAAACCGCGAAGAACGCGAAGCCATCAACGCGCCCATCCAGGGCACGGCGGCAGACATTATGAAGATCGCCATGCTCAAGATTCCGCCCGCGCTCGAAGCGGCTGGCTTGAAGGCAAAAATGCTCCTGCAGGTGCACGATGAACTTGTGCTGGAATGTCCGCAGGAGGAACTGGAAAAAACCGCCAAAGTCGTTCAGGAAACCATGGCAAACGCCTATCCATTGAGCATTCCCCTTTCTACAGAAGCGCGGTACGGAAAGAATTGGGGCGAGATGAAAGTGATATAGAAACGACGATGCGCCATCGCCATGATCCGTCTTTCCGATAGAACCAGACTATTGTAAGGGCGAACATCTCACCCCCTACGGTATAATAGCCACCATGCCCGGACGAGAAGACATCTTCCAAAAAGCCATGAACGAGGGACACTCCTACGCCTGGGATCAGGAATGGAGCAAAGCCGCCGCCGCCTACCGGAACGCCCTGCAGGAATTCCCCGATCACCCCAAGGCGCTCAACAGCCTCGGGCTGGCGTTGTTTCAACAGGGTGAGTTCGAAGAGGCGTTGCAAATTTATAAACGTGTGGCGTTGGTCTCCTCTCAAGACCCCATCCCGATGGAAAAACTGGCGCAACTGCTCGAACGTACCGGGCAACTCAAAGAAGCCATCGAAGCCGCCCTGAAAGCCGCCGAACTCTTCCTCAACCAGCGCGACGTGGACAAAGCCATCGAAAACTGGGTGCGCGTCACCTCTTTGGAACCCGAGCATGTAATCGCCCGTTCGCGCCTTGCCTTGGCGCACGAAAAGCTGGGTCACAAGGCGCAGGCAGCCACCGAATACCTTGCCGTTGCCAGCATTATCCAGCGTACGGGTAACATGGAAAAGACCGTGGAACTCGTCAATAAGGCGCTTCAACTCATGCCCGAAAGCGCTGAAGTCAGGCAGGCACAAACACTCCTGCGCGCCGGGCAGCTCCTGCCCAAACCCCTGCGCCCCAAAGGCGGGACGGGTCCCATCGCCATGTCGCAGGTCAAAAAACTGGACAGCCCCAAAAAAGAAACCGATTCGGGGCTGGACCCGATAGCGGAAGCGCGCCAAAAAGCCCTCACCCGCCTGGCAGAAATCCTCTTCGAATATTCCACCGACGACAACGCCTCCGCGCCGCACGCGCGACGCGGTATGCAGGCGCTCATGCGCGGCACAGGACCGTTGAACCTACAGCAAAACGAACAATCAAAGGTCGTACTGCATCTCGGTCAGGCAATTGACCTGCAGAGCAAGGGCAAGGACTCTCAAGCCGCCGAGGAACTCGAAGGCGCCCTCGAAGCCGGCTTCACCCACCCGGCTCTCTACTTCAACCTAGGCTTGCTGCGCTTCTCCGAAGACCGGTTCGAATCCGCCCTGCGCCATCTGGCGCACGCCGTCAAACACAATGACTTCAACCTGGGCGCCCGCCTGCTCATGGGGCGCATCAACAGCAAACTCGGACGCTGGCAGCAAGCCGCCGTCGAATACCTCGAGGCGCTGAAAATCGCCGATGCGGCGGTCGTCCCGCCGGAACAGGCAGATGAAATCCGTCAATTGTATGAACCGCTCATTGAGGCGCAGTCTGCCCAGGCGGAGGAAGAAGCGCTCAAACGTCTGTGTGAAAATATCCACGCCCTGCTGATGCGCAAAAACTGGCGCAATCACATCCATCAATCCCGCGAACAGATGCCCAAAAGCGACATGCTCATGCCGCTGGCGGATGTCATCCTGCAGGCGCAGTCAAGCCAGGTGCTGGAGGCCATCAACCATGTTCACCAATTGGCGCGGGCGGGTCAATTGCGTACCGCCATGGAGGAGGCATTCCATGCCCTTGTCTCCGCGCCCGCCTACCTGCCCCTTCATACCCTGATGGGCGATCTACTCGTGAGAGAAAACCATACCCAGGAAGCCATTGCCAAATTCTCGGTGGTGGCGCAGGCATACAGCGTGCGCGGGGAAGCCGCGCAAGCCACAAAAATCCTGAAGCGGGTTATTCAACTTGCCCCGATGGACCTCAAAGCGCGCTCGCGATTGATTGAGCAGTTGGTGGCGCGCGGACAGGTGGACGACGCCATCCGTGAATACCTCGAACTGGCAGACATCTACTATCGCCTTGCCGACTTGGACAATGCCCGCAAGACCTACACCACCGCCCTGCGCGCCGTCCAGCAAGCCAGCGCCGACCGTCAATGGAACGTCCACATCCTCCAGCGCATGGCTGATATTGACATGCAGCGGCTGGACTGGCGGCAAGCCATCCGCGTTTATGAACAGATCCGCACCTTGCGCCCTGATGACGAGGGCGCGCGTAAAAACCTGATCGACTTGAGTTTGCGCCTGGGTCAATCGGAGCAAGCCGCGGCGGAACTCGAAAGTTATCTGGCGTATTTGCAGACTCACGGCAAAAGCGATCGCGCCATTGCCTTCATTGAAAGCCTGCTTGAGGACCGCCCCGGCGATTCCACCCTGCGGCGCAGTTTGGCGCAGGCATATCATCAATCCGGGCGCCTGGAAGATGCCGTTCGGGAGCTCGATTCGCTTGCCGAATCCATGCTGGATACGGGGAAAAAAGAGGAGGCGATTGTCATCATCAACCAAATCCTGTTGATGAACCCGCCCAACGCCGCCCAATACCGTCAACTGCTGATGCAATTGCAAGGATCAAAATAACAAAAACCCCGCCGCTTGCGACGGGGTTTTTGTTGTTACAGCCCACCTCAGGCCGGTCTATAAGCCGCATTCTGTCTGGCGAGTTGCCTCGCCTGTGCGATCATCTCTCTGGGCGGCGCGTCGCCGCGCCGCTCGATGCAACCTACCCGGGACTGGCTCTCTCATCGCATGAGAGAGCGCATATGAAGACGAGCCGCCTCCCGCCATCCGCAGATGGCTTCGTCCCTGCTTGGTCTTGCTCCCGGCGGGGGTTACCTGGCCATCCGTATTACTACGGATGCCGGTGGTCTTTTACACCACCTTTTCACCATCACCCACCCCACCCAGCCTCTCCCAATGTGGGGGAGGTGCCGCTTGAGCGGCGGGGGGGTTGGCTGTTTGTTTCTGTGGCCCTCTTCCGGCAGGTTAGCTCCTCACGGAGGGTTCCCCGCCCCGGGTGCTATCCGACGCCGTGCTCTGTGGAGTGCGGACTTTCCTCGGTCCCGACAACGCAGGACCGCGATCGCCCGACCGACCTGAGGCAACTTCATCATACACGTTCGGCGGGAAGGCGTCAACGGCAATCGGCTGGTGATTCCCACATCTTTGCACCGCCTAACTTGGCGGGCTGAAGTCTGCCTCAACATCGTCAAAGTCGAACACCTGCACTCGCGTCAGGGCAAGTGTAAATTCGACGGGTTGCGCCAGCCCGAAGGGCTTCCATGTGCTGAACGAACGGCTTCAGATGCGGAGTTGTGGATCGTCACTGTTGACAGTCTTGAAAAGGGGAAATATTGGAGAATCGAACAAAAGACATTAGAATAGAAGACAAGTATCATCCCACCCTAATGGAGTCATTGTGAGCGGTTTCCCAGGGAAAACGGTTATTGGCCTCACCGGCAATATCGCAACCGGAAAAAGCGTAGTGCGGCGCATGTTGGAACATCTTGGCGCCTACACCATTGACGCCGATGCGCTTGCCCATCGCGTCATTTCCAAAGGCGCCCCCGGCTATCAGCCTGTGTTAGACAAATTCGGCACCTGGCTGCTCGACCGGGATGGGCAGATTGACCGAACCAAACTTGGACGCCTTGTCTTTGCGGATGGACAGGCGCTTGCCCAACTGGAGGAGATCGTCCACCCCTATGTGAGTCAGGCGGTGGAATTGCTGATAAAACGTTCCACGCAAACTGTAATCGTCGTCGAAGCCATCAAACTGCTCGAATCGGACCTGCGCGGCAAGTGCGATGCAATCTGGGTGACGGATGCCGACCAGAAGGTCCAGCTGGAACGTTTGGTCGGCAAACGCGGCATGCGGCAGGAGGATGCCCTCCAGCGCATCCACTCGCAATCCGCCCAAAAGGACAAGATTGCCGCGGCGACGGTCGTCATCAGGAACAACGGTTCCATCGAAGCCCTCTGGAAGGAGGTCAATCAGGCATGGAAACGCCTCTTTCCCTCGGCGGAGGCTGAACCGGCCGCCCAGGTCACTTCCAAGCCTCAGCCGGGTTCCGAATCTTTTTCCCTCCAGCGCGGCAAACCGCGCGATTCGGAAAAGATCGCGGAATTGATCACGAGGTTGAGCAGAGGCAAACGCTCCATGACACGCGACGAAGTCATGGATGCCTTCGGTGAAAAAGCCTTTCTTTTGTTGCGAATGGGAGAGGAATTCGTTGGCATGGCAGGTTGGCAGGTGGAAAACCTCGTGGCGCGTACCATTGACCTGTACCTCGACCCCAGAGCCCCTGCCGATAAAGCGCTGCCTCTCCTGCTGAACGAAATCGAGCGTGCCTCCTCGGAATTGCAATGCGAAGCGTCGCTCGTCTTTCCGCCCATTGACCTGGTCGGTTATGATCTGGTCTGGAAACAGTCCGGTTATGAACGCCGGGCCCCCGAATCCCTTGGCGTGCAGGCGTGGACGGATGCCGCCTTCGAATCCATGCCCAAGGGGGCGGCGATGTTTTTCAAACAACTTCGCACCGACCGTGTGCTCCGTCCGATCTAGGGCATGCCCTGGATTCACAATGCTTACCTCTGCAGACTGGGTTATCATGGGGAGGAAAGCCCGGATCGATCGCGGGGCAGGCGTTGCTGGGCGCACCGCCGCAGGATGCCCGCACGGACTTTGTGTGCATTTGCATGACAAATTTTCTCGCTAACGTCCTTTATATCTTTCAAAGGCTCAACTGGCTGAGCGTTCTCGACATTCTGCTTGTCACGCTCATCTTTTTTGCCGTGCTCTACTCGCTCCGCGACACTCAGGCGATGGTTTTGTTGCGCGGCGTGATCTTTCTGGTTGTCATGCTGGTCTTGTTCACCACGCTGGTCGAACTGCCTGCCTTCTCCTGGCTTGTGCAAAATTCCCTGCCTGCCCTGCTCCTCGCCATACCGGTCGTCTTTGCACCGGAGATCCGCCGCGCGCTCGAACGGCTTGGGCGGGCGGGCATCTTCACCCTCTCGCTTCGTCCCGGCTCAACCGATGCGCAGGACATGGATGTTTCCAAAATGCTTGGCGCTATCGTGCAAGCCGCCACGCGCCTTTCCGCAAGACAACACGGCGCGCTCATCGTCATCCAGCGGCAGGACAGCCTCGATCAATACATCGAAACCGGCGTCCAGATGCACGCCCAGGTGACCCCTGAACTGCTCCTGCAAATCTTCTATCCTGATACGCCTTTGCACGACGGCGCCGTCATTATTGTCGATGGGCGCATCGTCGCCGCCGCATGTGTCATGCCGCTGTCTGCCAGCGGTGTCTTGAACCGCTCCCCCGAACGCCAAATGGGATTGCGACACCGCGCCGCCCTCGGCATTTCAGAAATCAGCGACGCGGTCTCCATCGTCATTTCCGAACAGAGCGGTTCCATTTCCATCTCCCATGCCGGGCGCATGATCCGCCGCATTGATCCCGAACGGTTGGAAAAAATCCTTGCCGCATTCTTCCGTCCCGATACCACCACCCCCCAGCAGGTATGGATCAAACGCTTCTTTCCTGCCCGCCTCACCCGCAAGGATGAATAATGCGTACCTTCGCCGCCAACCTCCGCACCTTTCTGCTTGCCCTCGTCCTGGGCATTGCCGTGTGGGTTTCCGCCGTCACATCGGCAGACCCGGACGAGATACGCATCTACCCCAGCCCTGTCCCGCTGGAAATCATCGGCAAAGCCCCCAACCTGATTATCACCTCTGAAATCCCCACCACCGTGGAGGTCACCCTGCGGGCGCCGCGTTCGGTGTGGGAACAACTCAACGCCACCGAACGTTCGGTGCAGGCTTCCCTGGACCTTTCCGGTCTCACTGCCGGGCAGTATGACATACCCATCCAGATTCGCGTCCTGGCGCGCCCCTACCAGATCGTTCTTGCCACGCCGGAAACTGTCACCGTCAAACTCGAACCGGTTGCCTCCCGCACCCTTTCCATCGAAAAACTCATCAACGGCATTCCCGCCATTGGCTATCAGGCAGGCGAAGCGGTCATTGCTCCATCTGAGATCATCATTTCCGGCCCCGAATCGCTGGTCAACCAGGCTGTCCATGCACGCGTGAGCATCAACCTGAACGGCGTGCGGGAAAGCATAGAACAATCCAGCCTGGTCGAAATTTTGAACGAAAGCAACACAGCCATCAAAGGGCTTACCCTTACCCCGGAAACCGTTCAGGTAAGCGTACCCATCATCCAACAAGGCGGCTTTCGCGACGTGGCTGTCAAAGTAGTGGTGACCGGGCAAATTGCCGCCGGCTATCGCCTCGAAAACATCTCCGTCTTCCCCCCCGTGGTCACCGTCTTCGCCTCCAACCCCGACCTGGTAACCAGCCTGCCCGGCGTAGTGGAAACCCAGCCGCTCGACCTGCAAGGCGCAGACAAAGACATCACCACCCGCCTGGCGCTCAACCTGCCAGAAAACGTCACCCTCGTCGGCGCACAGACGGTTCAGGTGACCGTGGGCATCTCGCCCATTCAAACCAGCCTGACCCTGCTGAACCAGAAAATCAACGTCATCGGGCTGACCGAAGGGCTGACCGTGCGCATCCTGCCGCAAACGGTGGATGTCATCCTCTCCGGTCCGCTCCCCACCCTGGATTCAATCACCCCCCAGGATGTGATTGTGACGGTGGATGTCAGCGGGCTGGGGCTGGGGACACATCAACTCGCCCCGCAGGTGGATATTCTGCTCGACAATGTGGAAGTCGAATCCATTTTGCCCGGAACCGTGGAAGTGGTTATATCGCCGCCAGACACACCGACGATTACGCCCTTCCCCACGCCATAATCAGTACTTCACGAAAGCGCGTAATTGGCGCTGCCGAAGGCGTCTAACGCCAGGGGAGAGCGCAAGGCTGCGCGGAATTTTCATGATCTACGGATACTCTCTTCGCTCTGCGCAAAATCATCAATCAAAAATCGGAAATCGTAAATGACCAAACCCATCGTAGCCATCATTGGCAGACCCAACGTAGGAAAAAGCACACTGTTCAACCGGCTCGTCGGCGAACGCCTCGCCATTGTGGATGACACGCCCGGCACCACGCGCGACCGTCTGTTCGGGGAATCGGAATGGAACGGACGCGCCTTTCACGTGGTGGATACCGGCGGCATTGACCCGACGCACGGCGGAAAGACCCCGCTCTCCATCGGCTCGGCAGATTTCATCGAGCAGATCAAGGCGCAGGCGCAGGCGGCCATTCAGGAGGCGGATGCCATCCTCTTCGTCGTGGATGGCGAAGCGGGGGTGACCGCGCCCGATCTCGAAGTGGCAGAACTCCTCCGCCGTTTCCAGAAAAAACTGACAGATGGTTCGTTCCATCCCCCCATCCTGGTTGTGGTCAACAAATGTGAATCAAAAGAACGGCGCGACAACGCATCTCAATTCTACGAACTGGGGCTGGGCGAGCCGATTCCCATCTCCGCCGTGCACGGCACAGGGACCGGTGACCTGCTCGATGTGCTGGTCGCCGCCTTCCCGGCGGAGGAAGCGCAGGCGGAAGATGAGAGCGTCAAAATTGCCATCGTCGGCAAGCCGAATGCGGGCAAGTCCAGCCTGCTCAACAAACTGGTCGGCGAGGAACGCGCCATCGTCAGCCCCATCCCCGGCACGACGCGCGACGCGATTGACACAAAGATCGAATTCAATGGCTTGCCCCTGACGCTGATTGACACGGCGGGTATTCGCCGGCGCGGCAAGATCGAGCCGGGCGTGGAACAGTTCAGCGTCCTGCGGTCGTTCAAAGCCATCGAGCGGGCGGACGTTGCCCTGCTGTTGATTGACGCGACGACGGGCATCACGTCGCAGGATGCGCATATCGCCGGGTTCATTCTCGACCAATGGAAGTCGTGCGTGGTGATCGTCAACAAATGGGACGCGGTCGAAAAAGATTCGTTCACAATGGAAGAATACACGCGCCGAATCCGCGCCGACTTGAACTTCATGGACTATGTGCCGCTGCTGTTCATCTCTGCGAAGACCGGTCAGCGCGTGGACCAGGTGCTGCCGATGGCGCTGCGCGTGCAGGAGGAACGACTGGCGCGGCTGACGACATCCAAGATCAACGAAGTCATCCACAAGGCGCAGGACGCGCATCCGCATCCGTCACATGCGGGACAGCAATTGAAGATGTTCTACGGCACACAGGTACGCAGCGACCCGCCGACGTTCATGATCTATGTCAACAACCCGAAGTTGATGCACTTTTCATATTTGCGGTATTTGGAGAACCAAATCCGTGCGGAGTATGGGTTTTTGGGGACACCGATTCGGATCGTGATTAAGGGGAGAAGGGAGTAGTTGCCAGTGACCAGCGAGACGGAATACCCGCTCATCCCGGCGCGTGATCTAGAATTTCTCTCCAAAGAAACACACGAAAAACTTCATAACGATGTGGAAGAGGTCAAACGAATGCTGGCGTTCCTCCTCAAAACCATCCGCGCCAACTGCTGACGGCTGACTGCTCATAACAACTATGGCTCAAAATAAAATCTACGACTACGTAATCATCGGTTCCGGCTTCGGGGGGGCTGTCTCTGCCATGCGGCTGACGGAAAAAGGCTACTCTGTTCTCGTCCTCGAAAAAGGCAAACGCTTCGAAGACGAGGATTTCGCCAAAACCAACTGGCAGTTCTGGAAATATCTCTGGATGCCCGCCCTGCGCGCACATGGCATTCTTCAAATCAGCCTGCTCAAAGGCGTGATGGTCTTGCATGGGGCGGGCGTGGGCGGCGGCAGCCTCGGCTACGCCAACGTCCTCGAAGTCCCCACCGAGGAAACCTTTGCCACCCCCGCCTGGAACCAGCCCATGAAATGGGGCGAAGTCCTGCGCCCGCATTATGAGACGGCAAAACGGATGCTCGGCGCGGCACGCAACCCCAACCTGTGGACTGCCGATCTCGTCCTCAAACAGATGGCGGAGGAACGCGGCATGGGACATACCTTCCGCGCCACCGATGTCGGTTCATACTTCGGGGAGGCTGGAGTCACCGTCCCCGACCCGTACTTCGGCGGACAGGGACCCGCGCGGGCAGGATGCCGTCACTGCGGGGGGTGCATGGTGGGATGCCGCTACAACGCCAAGAACACCCTGCCAAAGAATTATCTCTACTTTGCCGAGAAGAATGGGGCAAAGGTCGTTGCTGAGGTTGAAGTCATTGATGTTCGACCACTGACGGCAGACGACGAACGGCAGGATGCAGTCGGCGGTCAACCGTCTGCGGTTGTGAAGGCAAGATTTGAAATTGCCTTCCGAGACTCTACCCGGCTCTTCAAGCGGGTGACAAAAATCCGCGCGAAAAATGTCATCTTCTCTGCCGGCGTGATGGGAACGATGAAACTGCTGCTCACACTGCGCGACGTGAAGAAGTCGCTGCCCAACCTGTCGGGGAGACTCGGCACAATGGTCAGGACCAATTCCGAAGGTCTGTTGGGAAGCGTGGCGCGGAGGTCCGATGTCAACTATTCGGAGGGCGTCGCTATTTCTTCCATCTATAACCACGACGAACAAACACACATCGAGCCGGTACGCTATCCCGACGGATCGTCGTTGATGCGCTTCCTTGCCGCGCCGCTCATCCCCAGAGATGTCAGTGTGCCGGTTCGCATTTTGAAATTTTTCTGGTGGGCGCTCACCCATCCGCTAGATTTTGCCAAGGCGCTCATCCTGCCGGGCTGGGCGCACAATGTGACCATCCTGCTCGTCATGCAGCACGCCGACAACCGCATGCGCTTTCGCATCGGGCGCAGTTTGTTCACATTCTTCCGCAAGGGCATGGTGGCAGAGGAAGAACCCGGCTATACCATCAACGCGCAGGTGGAAGGCTCGCACGAGATTACGCGCGAATTTGCCCGCCGCACGAACGGCATTCCGCTCGGCTCGATTGGCGAGAACCTGCTGGGGATGCCAACCACCGCGCACATCCTGGGCGGCGCGCCGATTGGAAAAAACGCCGACGAAGGCGTGGTGGACGAAAATTTCCAGATACACAATTACCCCGGCTTGTATATCATTGACGGCTCGATCATGCCCGCCAACCCCGGCGTCAACCCATCGCTGACTATTACGGCGCTGGCGGAATATGCAATGAGCAAGATTCCAGGAAACCCTGCTGGTTGAGTAACCTGAGGCGATAGCCGAAGGCGTATCGAAACCAGCAATTAAGCAACGTAATCTCTGTTGGCAATATAATCAGTAGATCACGAAAACTTGGCGTAATTTGCGCTCTCTAGCGCAAATGTGGCGGTAGAGACCGCCTAATACACGCTTTCGTGAAGTACTGATAATTCTTGACTCCGCTGCAAAAACCCTGAAGTTTCACCACGAAGACACGGAGTCACAGAGTTTCCCTTCTTGTTTATGCTCGTGTCTCCGTGTCTCTGTGGTTCGATTTTCACCTGTTTGCAGTAGACTCATTCTTGTAATTGGCGCTTTCGATACGAGCGGGACAAGCACCCACGCTACTCCTAAATCCTTCGTGCTCTTCGTGTCCTTCGTGGTAAAAAAGGATTATGACCGACTTCTCCCCCTCCCGCGCCCACGCCCTCGAACTCGACGCGCAAGACCCCCTCGCCTCCTTCCGTGACCAATTCATCATCGCTGACCCCGACCTCCTCTACCTCGACGGCAACTCACTCGGACGCCTGCCCAAAGCCGCCGCCGAGCGCGCCCGTCAAATCGTGGAAAGTGAATGGGGCGCAGACCTCATCCGCGGCTGGAACAAAGGCTGGTGGGACGCGCCGCGCCGCGTCGGCGACAAAATCGGTCAACTCATCGGCGCCGCAGCCGGACAGGTCATCGTCTGCGACACCGTCTCCGTCAACTTGTACAAACTCATCATGGCGGCGCTCCGCATCCAGTCTGGAAAGAAGCGCATCGTCACCGACGAGTTCAACTTTCCCTCCGATCTTTATATTTTACAGGGCGCTGTGCAGACCTTGACGCCCTCACCCCCATCCCCTCTCCCAAATTTGGGAGAGGGGCGCAGGGGTGAGGGTCAATACGAAATCCTCCGCATCGGCTCACTCGACGACGGCATCACCCCAAACCTCGCCGCGCTCGAAACCGCCATCAACGAAGACACCGCCCTCGTCACCCTGTCACACGTCCTCTTCAAAAGCGGCTACCTCTACAACATGCGCCGCATCACCGACCTTGCCCACCGCAAAGGCGTGCTCGTCCTGTGGGACCTCAGCCACTCCGTCGGCGCGCTGCCCATTGCCCTCGACGACTGGGACGCCGACCTCGCCATTGGCTGCACCTACAAATACCTCAACGGCGGACCCGGCGCGCCCGCCTTCCTCTACGTCAACAAACAACTGCAAGAAAAACTCACCTCCCCAATTTGGGGCTGGTGGGGGCAAAACAACCCCTTCGACTTCGACCTCGATTACGAACCCGCGCCCGGCGTGAACCGCTTCCTGGCTGGCACACAGCCCATGCTCTCCCTCCTCACCATGGAAGCCGCCCTCGAACCGACACTCAAGGCCGGTATGGACGCCATCCGCGCCAAATCCATCCTGATGACAGACTACGCCTCTTTCCTGACCGAAACCTGGCTCGCCCCATTCGGCTTTTCCCTCGGCTCCCCGCCTGACCCTGCCATGCGCGGCTCGCACATCTCCATCCGCCACCCCGAAGGCTACCGCATCGCCCGCGCCCTCATCGAAGAAATGAATGTCATCCCCGACTTCCGCGCCCCCGACAACCTGCGTCTCGGCTTCGCGCCGCTTTACACCTCCTTCACCGAAGTCTGGGAAGGCTTCAACCGCATCAAACGCGTCATGGAAGAGAAACGATACGAGAAATACCCCCGCCAAAAATTGGCAGTGACCTGAAACAAACGAGCCGGAGACTTTGCATCTCCGGCTCGTTTCGATATTGGCTTCTCTATTTCCTCGCCGGCACAGACGAGGCGATGAAAAAGCCCAAGAGGTCAACCAACCCGTCGAAGCGGCGCCATGGACGGGAGCCCGCATCGGGAGTTCGAGCGGCTTTTTTGTTATTTCCACTGCTCCGCATACCAGCGGATGTATTCATCCACGTGAACGCGCCAGTACTCTTCGGTGTGCGCGCCGTTATAGAGATGCCATTCGTAGGCGAAGTCGTTTTCGTTCAAGGTTGCCTCGACAAGACGCGCCATTTTCAATTCCTGATCGCGGTTGCCGATATCCAGGAAGACGCTCGGTTGGGATTTCTGCGGAATGCCTGCGATCCATTTCTCGACGTTCGATCCGTCGCCCTGTAGGATTGCCGGCGAGTGCAAACCGATCACGCCGAACAAGTCCCAGCGTGTGAATCCCAACCGGAACGCCCAGCCTGCCCCGCGCGACAAGCCTCCAATGGCGCGGCGGTCCCTTTCGGGAATTGTGCGATAGGTTGCGTCAATGTACGGGATAATATCTTCCACCAGCCGCTGTCCGAAGCCCGAGCCGAACGGGATGTTCCAGTAGCGGTCATCCGGAAAGACGACGATGAACGCTTCGATTTCACCTGCGGAAATGAGACGGTCGAGCGTGTCTACCGCGCCGAGGCGGATCCACTGATCGGCGGTGTAGGTCTGTCCGTGAAGAAGATAGAGCGCGGGGTAACGCGTCTGTAAGTCTTCATCGTAACAGGGGGGCAGGTAGACGTAGAACTCCTGCGGCTTCACCGCATCGAACCTGCCGGTTTCCACGCGACCGGGATGATCGAGACAGGAGACCGGGGTGGCGGCGGGCGTGGAGGCAGGCGGTGCGGCCGTCAGGGTGGGCGCGGCAGTGGAGGCGAGAAACGGTGTCGGCGTGGGAGATGCAGGCTGAGGCGGCGAACAGGCAAAAAGTCCCGCGAGAAGCGGGAACAGCAAGGTCATCTTTAATATTGCTTGACGGGTGTTCATCCCACGCATTATACTCACACACCGCGAGGGGTATCGGGGCGTAGCGCAGTCCGGCGAGCGCGCTTGCTTTGGGAGCAAGAGGTCCCGGGTTCAAATCCCGGCGCCCCGACAGCCAGCCGCCGACCACAGAGACACAGGGAACACGGAGAGTGTTTTTGTGTCTCTGTTGTTTAATGCTAAAATTCACAGGGAGACCCATTCAGTATGGCAAAGCAATACGATGGAATCATAGAAGCCGTCCGTTATAAGAACGGACAGATCGTCGTCGTGCGCGCGTACGAAAGGCGCGGCGCGTCGTTTTCGGACCGCGTGCTGATCGAGCGGAAGGAATTGCTGGAACGCCTGAAAAACGGGATGCGGTTCCTGACGGGCAAACGCAGGGAGTTTCTGGCGGGAACATTCGAAGAAGGCAAACCGGTGAAACTGATCCACCGCGCCGGCAAAGATTTCATCTCCACCCGCGAAGATGCCGACCGCGACGAATTGGAACAGGTTCCTGTTTTCTAGCCTTGCCTTTTCACCACTACCTTGTCCACTTACCTTTCCATCATCATTCCTGCCCATAACGAAGAGCGCCGCCTGCCGGGGACGCTCGAACAGGTTCTTCAATTTCTGGATGCGCAATCCTTTACGTCGGAGATCGTCGTCGTCGAGAACGGCAGCAGCGATCGGACGCTGAAGGTGGCGCAGGAGTTTGCAAACAGGCACAAGCGCATCCGCGTCATCCAAAGCGAACGCGGCAAGGGCGCGGCAGTCAAACGAGGTATGCTGGCGGCGCGGGGCGAATACCGCTTCATGTGCGACGCCGACCTTTCGATGCCTGTGGCGGAGATCGCAAAATTCATCCCCCCGGCTCTCCCGAAGATAGAAATTGCCATCGCCTCGCGGGAGGCAAAAGGGGCGGTGCGCTACAACGAACCCGCCTACCGTCATCTGGGCGGGCGCGGCATCAACTTTCTCATTCAGGCGCTCATCCTTCCGGGATTGAACGACACTCAATGCGGATTCAAATGTTTTCACGCCAACGCCGCCGAAGACATCTTCAATCTGCAAACGCTCCACGGCTGGTCGTTCGACATCGAAATTCTCTACCTTGCGCGTCGGCGCGGCTATGCCATCGAGGAGATACCCATCCACTGGTATCACCATCCCGACACCAAAGTCAGCGCGTTGCGCGATGCCGTGCAGATGATCAAGGATATCTTCCGCATTCGCCTCAACGCACGGCGCGGACTCTACGATGACACGCGTACACCCTGATACACGTTTCGAAACGGAACTCTGGCAGGCGGGGATGAAAACCATCGCCGGATTGGACGAAGCCGGGCGCGGCGCGCTCGCGGGACCGGTCGCCGTGGGAGCGGTCATCCTGCCCGACGACCAGGCGCTTCTTTCCTCGACCTTGAGCGGGGCGCGCGACTCCAAACAGATGACTCCACCTCAGCGTGAGCGGCTTGCCATTCGGATCAAGGAGGTTGCCCTTGCATGGGCAGTCGGATTCGCCGCCCCGCCGGAGATCGACGCGCAAGGCATTGTGCGTGCCACCCGGCTGGCTGCCCTGCGCGCCTTGCATCAGTTCACGATCCGCCCCCACTATCTCCTGACCGACTTCCGCCTCGAACTTCCGCAACTCGATATTCCCCAGCGTTCCATCCTCCGCGGCGACGCGCATTGCCTGAGCATTGCCTGTGCCTCCATCCTTGCCAAAACGGAACGCGACACGCTGTTACGCGAACTGGATTGGCAATATCCCGGTTATGGCTTGGCACAGCACAAGGGATACGGCACCCAGGCTCACCGCTCCGCCTTGAAGCGGCTGGGATGGTCTCCCATTCACCGAAAATCCTTCAAAATAAAACAGGTCGCGCCTCAGACGTGACTTGTCCGTTCTCGGTTACCCCGTTTTCCGCCTCAAAAAGAACTTGGTGATCTCCTCCGCCACGGCAGGCATGACCGCCAGGCTGAGCACCACGCTCCACTCGCGCGGGCTGAGAAAATGCGTATTGAAGATCGGTTGGAGGAATGGCAGGGCGCATACCAGCAATAACAACGAAATGGAAAGCCCGACAGCGTACTGCATGTAACGATTCGAAAAGACGCCAATGGTAAAGAGCGAGGCGCGCTCGGATCGTACAGTATAGGCGCGGAAAAGTTCCGCCAGCGACAGGGTGACAAACGCCATCGTTTCGGCGGTTTGCACGTCCACGCCCTGCCAGTCATGGTTGAGAATATAGGCAATGGGGTTTCCAACGAGGTTCGCGCCGGAGTCCAAATGCCAGAGCAGACCCAGACCGAAAGACGTCAGCACAGCGCCGGTCTGGGTGATGGTTTGTATGACTAACCCGACGGACATGGAACGGTTGATGATCGGCTCGTCCTTGGCGCGCGGCTTCTGTTGCATGATGTCGGGGTCGCCTTTTTCGACTGCCAACGCGAGGGCGGGCGCGCCATCGGTAATGAGGTTGAGCCATAACAGTTGAATGGCGGTCAGGGGTGGGGGAAGTCCTGCCAGTGTGGCAAGGAAGATGATCATGATCTCCGCCACATTGGAAGAGAGCAGGAAGAACACAAACTTGCGGATGTTCGAGTAGATAATGCGCCCCTGCTCCACCGCTGCGACGATGCTGGCGTAGTTATCGTCGGTCAGCACCATGTCGGCGGTTTCCTTGGCGACATCGGTGCCGGTGATGCCCATGGCAATGCCGATATCGGCGCGCTTGATGGCGGGCGCGTCGTTCACGCCGTCGCCGGTCATTGCCACCACCTCGCCGTTTGCCTGCAGCGCATCCACGATGCGCATCTTGTGTTCGGGGGATACGCGGGCGAACACCGACGTCCTGTTGATGACCTCTCTCAGATTGTCGTCCGAGAGCGCGTCGAGTTGCGCGCCGGTCATCACGCCGCGTCCCTTCTTCAACATGCCGATGGTCTCGGCGATGGCATGCGCCGTGTTGGGATAGTCGCCCGTGATCATAATGGTGCGAATGCCCGCCTCGCGCGCCTTTTCGAGAGCGGGTTTCACCTCGGCGCGGGCGGGGTCGATCATGCCGATCAACCCCACGAAGATCAGGTCTTTTTCCAGTTCCTCGGTCTTGAGTTCCTCGGGGTGATCGGGGACGTCCTTCACGGCGCGGTAGGCAACGCCCAACACGCGCAGGGCGTCCCGGGTCATCTGCTCGTTGGCTTCCAGGATGCGTTTGCGCGCGGCGTCGTCCAATGGACGCGGTTGGTCGTTGATGTCCAGATATTGCGTGCACAGGTCCAGCGCAATATCCGGCGCGCCTTTCATGGCGATGACATCCCAGCCTTTGTATTTTTCCTCATAAAAGGGGGAAAAATCGTTGGGGTCGGGCTGGGAAATATCGTGGATGGTAATCATGCGTTTGCGCTCGGAATCGAACGGAACTTCGCTCTCGCGCGGGTAAGCCCGCTTCACCTCCACATAGGTTGCCCCCGCCTTTGCCGCCGTCACCAGAAGCGCCCCTTCGGTCGGGTCGCCGACGATGCGGTATGTCTGTTGGGAGTCTTTTTCGCCGGTGATTTCGATGGACGAGTCGTTGTTCAGTACGCCCAGCCAGAGGGCGGTGAGCGCGGCGCGATAATTCTGTATGTCCACGACTTTGCCGTTCACCAAAAAATCGCCTTTGGGAACGTACCCCGTTCCCGTCACCTCGATGAATTGCCCGTCCACCCACAGACGCGTGACCGTCATTTCGTTTTGTGTCAGCGTGCCGGTTTTGTCGGAACAGATCACGGTGGCAGATCCCAGCGTCTCGACGGAAGACAGTCTGCGGATGAGCGCGTGGCGCTTGATCATCTCACGCATGCCGAGGGCAAGGGAGATGGTCACCACTGCGGGGAGCCCCTCCGGCACCGCCGCAATTGCCAGACTGACGGCAATGATGAAGGTTTCTGTAATCTCGGAGGCGTATTCCCTCAAATACGCCAGCGGATTCGCAAAGAGACCGCCGATATCGGTGTAATTGATGAGCGCCACAACGAAGACGATTGCCACCAGAAAGAGCGCCGCAATGCTCAACGTTTTCCCCAATTGATCCAGTTTTCGCTGAAGCGGAGTCTCTTCCGACTCCACATTCTGGAGCATGGCGGCGATGAGACCCAGTTGGGTGCGCATACCGGTGCTGGTGACCACCCCGCGCCCGCGCCCATAGGAGACCACCGTTCCCATAAAGGCGGTGTTCTTTCGGTCGCCAAGCGGGATGTTTTTTTCCAGAACCGTTGCGGCGTTCTTTTGAACCGGAAGGGATTCGCCCGTCAGCGAGGCTTCCTCCACCCGCAGATTGACCGCCTCCAGCAGGCGGATGTCGGCAGGGACGAAATTTCCCGCCTCCAGGAAGACGATGTCGCCCGGTACCAGTTCGTAGGCGGGAATGGTCCGGCGGTGTCCGTCGCGGATGACCTGTGCATCGGGTGCGGCGAGTTTTTTGAGCGCGGCGAGCGCTTCTTCGGCGCGCCTTTCCTGCACGATTCCCAACACCGCGTTCAACACCACAATCGCCAGGATGGCGGCGGCTTCCACGTAATCGCCGAGCAAAGCCGAAACAATGGATGCCACAATCAACAGGATCACGACGAAGTTGTTCAATTGATCCCACAGCATTTGCAGGAAGGTGGGGCGCGGCGCTTCCTTCAGTTGATTGGGTCCGTATTGTTCCAGCCTTCTCTTGGCTTCCTCGGTTGTCAGCCCGCTTTCCTGCACCTCAAAATGATTGAGCACCTGCTCGGCTTTGAGCGTATGCCAGTCGTGTTCGTGATCTTTGAAACTCGCGGTTTCCTGATTCATGAAATCAATCTCCTGTATGTCGGGAAGCAGCCGCTTCGCAAACTAAAGCGAGACCACAAGGTTCTTTGGTCTCGCCCAACGGTACGAACGCGTTTTGGGTTGCCGACGGCGGTTGTGCCATGTCCTGACGGGCACTCGTTGATTCTCCAGGCGCCACGACTGCTCCCCAAGCACGAGCAAGTGTAGTACTCCGGCACGGGTGTGTCAAGCCTCCTCCTGCGGCTTTCCCGAAATTCGTTTTATTTCGTCTCATGGGAACGCTTTTTACCACCGAAGAACCTCGAACGCTGCAGCCGTGGCGCTTGCGCTCATGCCAAGCGTGGCATGCTTCGCCTTGTTCGGTTTGACGGGTTCGGGTTTGTGAAAACCGCGACGCGAAAGGTGGGGAGTCCTGCAAATTGGACACAATAGGTTATAATTATGGCATTCAAACGGGGATTTTGTTGTGTCCAGCCGGTTCATTGCTGTTGCCAGGGTTTACAAGACCCTGCCCATCGTGCCATGTAAATAAACAGGAGAAAAATCATGTCCAAACCGTTGTTTCGAGTTGTCGCGATCGCGCTCATAGGCTTGGTACTTGTTGCCGGTGTGTTTTTCACTGCTCAGGCTGCGTCCGCGAACGCCGGTCGGCTGAGCGGACGCCCGGACGCGACCGCACAGGATCCGTTTTACGCCGCCCAGCAAAGAGGCGGCATCCACAGCCTTGCCCCCTCTCAAATGGAAAATGACAAAGACGGGCATGGATGCGAAAGCGAAAAGACGGATCCGAACGATTTCTAGTTCCCCTCTTCATTCCCCGGGATGATAAAGGCGGCATATCGGCGCCGCCTTTATGGTTTAAGTGGCAAAATCTCCAAACACGTCTATAATTCAAGCGTTGATTTCCAACTCATCGAACCCGGTGACCCATGTCAACCATTGATGAAATCAAATCCCGCATTGATATTGTAGACCTCGTTTCGGAGGCTGGCGTCAAACTGCGTCATGCGGGCAAGAACTACACGGGTTTTTGCCCTTTCCACGAGAACAAGAAAACTCCCGCCTTTGTGGTCTGGCCCGAAACCGGCACATGGCGGTGCTTCGGCGCGTGCAACGAAGGCGGAGACATCTTCAAGTTCGTGATGAAGAAGGACGGGCTTGACTTCAGGGAGGCTTTGCAAAAACTTGCCGCGCGCGCCGGCGTGCAGATTCAGGAATACCAAAAGGAAACGCCTCAACAAAAGGAGGCATACGAGAACCTCCGCAGACTGCTGGAGGATGCGGTCATCTATTACCGCAGTCATCTTTTTGCGAACCGGGAGATTCTCAACTACCTCCGTGAAAAACGCGGGCTGACCGACGCCACCATCGAAACGTTCGGTCTGGGGTACGCGCCTCCGGGCTACGATAACCTCCTCAAATATTTCACCGCCAAGGGTTATTCCGAACAGGACTTGATCGACTCGGGATTGCTCTCCGAACGCCAAGATGAGTCCCAATTCTCCAATCTCCGCTCTTTTGACCGCTTCCGTCACCGAATCATGATCCCCATCCGCGATGAACAGGGACGCATGGCGGGTTTCGGCGCGCGCGTGGTGGACCCAAACGACATTCCCAAATTCCTCAACTCGCCGGAAACCCCGATCTTCTCCAAGGGACGCCTGCTCTACGGACTGGACCGGGCGCGCAAGCCGATCCGCACCGCCGATCAGGCTGTGATCGTCGAGGGCTATCTGGATGTCATCGCCCTGCATCAGGCGGGCTATGAGAACGTCGTCTCGCCGATGGGCACGGCGCTCACCGAAGACCAGTTGCGTCTGCTCAAGAAATTCACCCGGCGCATCGTCCTTGCCCTCGATCCCGATTTGGCGGGTCAAAAAGCGGTTCTGCGCGGGCTCGACGCGGCGCGCTCCGCCATGGACAAGGAAGGCGAATTTGCCTTCGATGCGCGCGGCTTGCTCCGCAACGAATCGCGTCTGCAAGCCGACTTGCGCGTGGCCACCATGCCCGACGATCTCGACCCCGATGAAATCGTGGCAAGGGACAGGGAAGAGTGGGCAAGGTTGATCGGGAACGCCAAGCCCATTGTCACGCACGTCATGGAAACGCTTGCCTCCGGGCAGAACCTGGAAGATCCCAAGGTGAAAAACCGGATAGCGGCGCAGGTTGTGCCGTTGATCGAAGATTTGCCGAGCCCCTTGGAACGCGATACGTACCGGCAGGCGTTGGCGCGAATGTTGAAGGTGAATGAGCGCGCCCTGGTGGCTACGCAGGCTCCGGCGTCCCGGCCGAGGCGGACGAGGCTCCCGGCAGCAGAACGGGCGCCTCAGGAGACGGTCAAAGTCGCCATAGCGGTCTCATCCGGCAGAAAGGTCGAAGAATACGTCATTGGAGCGCTCTTTCAGAGGCCGGAATTGTTATACCGCCTCGACCGCGCCTTGCAGGAATATGGCTTGACCGCTGTGGACGCGCACGATTTCACCTATACCGACCACCGACTGTTGTTCGGATTGATTCGCGAATCGGTGGAGCAGTACAAGACCGAGCATCACGATTTCATCGTGAATGCGCTTCCCGAATCGCTGGAGACGCGTTCGGATGAACTGGTGCGGCGGGTGGCCAATCTCGATCAGAGGGACGAGAAGGTGCTGGAAGAGTTGTTGCGCGGTATCCTCAAATTGAGGCGCATGGCGGCGGGCGAGAACCTGAACCAATTGCGCTTTTTGCAGGAGGAGGCGCAGAGCCTGGAGGGCGACCCGCGCGCCTCCTCCTACATGGAACTGGTGTTGCAACACACGCGCCTGCTCAGGGAATTGGATGAAGCCCATCGGAAGATTTCCCGGAAACGATTGGAATGACGTAACGATTTGTTTTTGTCGGCGTCCTATAATGGGAATATGACTGTCAAAAAGAGACGACACGCGCCCAAAAAGAAAGACCACAAAATCGGCAAAGCCCGACGTTCCGCCGCGCCGTTTGACGGATTGCGGATGGAAAACGACGCGCCGGATTTGAACAGGAACGGCAACGGCTTGGCAGAACTGGCGATCATCGAGGAGGAAGAGGGGGATTTCAACGGAAGTATTCTCGCACAGGAGGAAGATCTTTCGGACGCGGGGAGTCTGTATCTGCCAAGTTCCGACCTGGCGGCGGAATTATCGGAGGACCCCGTGCGGTTGTACCTGCGCGAGATCGGTCAGGTCAAACTGTTGGATGCCGACAGCGAATTCCGCCTGGCAACCCAGATCGAAGCCAACCGGCTCGTCGGCGCCTTCCGCCGCCGCCCGCCCCACAGGGGACTTTCGGCGCCCTGTACCATCTACCATGCCATCCTTTCGGAATTGTCCGCATCATGGAAGCGCCTGCTGGAGGATGCCGAACGTCTTCACCACGATCCGCCGGATCTCGGCTTGATGTTGAGCGAGGCGCAAGCCTTGCGCGCCGGCTGGGACTCGGACGCCCCCTCGTATTTACGCGCCTTCTTGGACAACGGCAAATGGGGATCGGACCCCCTGTGGGACGATTTTGCCCGGAAGGCGTATTCGGTCTTTCTCAGCCTTTACCTGATTCCGTTCAATTATGCCGTGTGGCTCCTCAGCCGCATCAACCAAAAACATCAGTTACCCAGCCTGCGCGCCATGTACAATCAACTGCCCGACGATGAGGAAATGTTGGAGGAAATCGAACTGATCAAACGGCAGGCGAAGGAGGCGCATCAGGCGTTGATTCGCGCCAACCTGCGGCTGGTGGTGAGCGTTGCCAAACGTTATCTCGGGCGCGGCATCAACTTCCTCGATCTGATTCAGGAGGGCAATATCGGGCTTCTGCGCGCAGTCAGCAAATTCGACCCGCGCCGCGGGTTCAAGTTCAGCACCTACGCCACCTGGTGGATCCGGCAGTCCATCAACCGTTCCATTGCCGAGCAGGCGCGCACCATTCGCATTCCGGTGCATTTGTTCGAATCCATTACACGGATATTGCGTGTGCAGAGGCAACTCACCCAAGAACTCGGGCGGGACCCGACCACCGAGGAACTCGCCCTCGAAGTGGGGTATCTGCACGCTGCCGACGTGCAAGCCATTCTGCGGGCGCATGCCGAAGAACAAGCCCTGACGCCCGAATTGCAGCGCAAACTGGATGTCGCCACGCAAAAAATAGACCGCCTGCTCCGCTCGGCGGAGGAACCGGTTTCCATTGACGGTCCCGTGGGAGATGAAGAGTCCAGCTCGCTGGGCGATTTCATCGAAGATGAAGACGCTCTCTCGCCGATGGACGCCGCCGCCCGCCAGATGCTTCGCGAACAAATCCGCGCCGCCCTCACCTCCCTTGCCGATCGCGAGCGCGAAGTCCTCGAAATGCGCTTCGGTCTCCTCGACGGACAAGATCATACGCTGGAGGAGGTGAGCCGCTTCTTCGATGTCACGCGCGAACGAATTCGGCAAATCGAGGCAAAGGCGCTGCGCAAACTGCGGCATCCCTCGCGGAGCAAACAATTGCGCGATTATTTGGGGGAATGACCGATTACACCCTCTTCCCGCGTCTTGTCCTGAGCCTGCAGCAGACGTTTCCCCGCGTTTCGCGCGCCGTGAGTTTCGCCTCCCATTTCAAGGCAATACGAAGTGCCGCCATATCACGGCAATAGCGGGACGATTTACGTAACGGCTCCCGCCGCATCATCCCCCGCTGATGGCAATCACAAAATGGACTTCGCTTTTCTCGCTCAACTTCTCCCGCATCTTCAAGTGCGAGACCTGCCCATCCACGAACACGGAAATATTCGGGCGGATGTGATTCCCCTCACATAACCTGTCCCTGATTCCGGGAAACTCCGCCTCGAGGGACTGAATCGCCTCACGCACGCTGGAGGCGGATACGACGACCGAGGCTTTTCCTCCCGTCATCTCGCGCAGGGGAGTGGGAATGAAAATGGTGGGCATGGTCTTGGTCATGTCACCCTGAGCAGAGCGAAGGGTCTCTGCCACAGATGTAGAGATGATTCGCTAGCGCTCAGCATGACAACCTTGGGAGGCGGGGATGAAGAGGGTAGGCATAACCGTATTGGCGATAGATGAGGAATGGCAAACCTCTTTGTCGTTTGCCGCGCCGTCTACGGTTTGTGGATGAGCGCCTCCACCACTCGCGCCGGCGACATCGGCAACTCCGTCATCCTCACACCAATGGCGCGATAGATCGCGTTCGCAATGGCGGCGGGCGGCGGGACAATCGGCACTTCGCCGACGCCGCGCACGCCATAGGGATGTCCGGGGTTTGCGACTTCGACCAGTATCGTATCAATCATCGGCAGGTCGAGGGCGACGGGCATGCGATAATCAAGCAGACTGGTGTTGAGCAGGCGTCCCTGTTCGTCGTAGAGATATTCTTCGTTCAATGCCCAGCCGATACCCTGCGCCACGCCGCCCTGAATTTGACTCTCGACGTATACCGGGTAGATCGCTTTGCCGACATCCTGCACGGCGGTGTAACGAAGGATTTGCACTTTGCCTGTCTCGGGGTCAACTTCCACATCTACAATGTGGGTGGCAAAGCCGGGACCGTATCCCTTGGGCTGTACCGCCGCGCTGGCGACTACCGGTCCGCCCGTTTCGTCGAGCTTTTCGGCGAGTTCCTTGAAAGTCAGTGTCTTGTCGCCTGATGAAAAGACACCGCTCTCGAAAGTGACTTTATCCTTTTCCACTTCCCAAAGGATAGCCGCGCGTTCCTTCAACTTTTCGATCAGATCCCTTGCCGTTTCATAAACCGCCCAACCCGTTGCGAACGTGGTACGGCTTCCGTAGGTGCCTTCGGTGTAGCCGATGGAGTCCGTATCCGCCACGACAGGACGAACATCTTCGGCCGGGATTCCCAGCGTCTCTGCGAGTTGCATCGCAAGCGAGGTGCGCGTCCCGCCGATGTCCACCGAGCCTTCGAGCAGGCTGACCGTCCCGTCTTTGTTCACGCTGACAGACGCAGAGGATTTCCCTCCGTAGTTGAACCAAAAGCCCGAGGCGACGCCGCGTCCGGTATGAGGTCCAGAAAGAGGCGTTTTATAGTGTGCTGATTCCTTCGCAGCCTCGAGAGTCTCCAGATAGCCGATCCGCTTGTAAGCGGAGCCATCCACACGACGATCTCCTTCTTGCGCGCCATTCAACAAACGGAATTCGATCGGATCCATCCCCAGCTTTTCGGCGAGTTCGTCCATGACGGTTTCCGCGGCAAAGGCGGCGTTGGTTCCGCCGGGCGCGCGGTATGCGGCTGTGCGCGGTTTGTTGACCACGACATCGTAGCCCTCGATGACGCCGTTTTCGATGCGATACGGCGCAAATATCACCCCCATGCCTGCGCCGACCGGCGAGCCGGGATACGCGCCCGCCTCATAAATCAGAAGCGCCTCGGCGGCGGTGATTTTGCCGTTTGCATCTGCCCCCATTTTGACCTTGATGTACGAACCGGATGTCGGTCCCGTGGCGGCGAGCACCTCGCTGCGATCCATCGTCAGTTTGACGGGGCGGTATCCGCTTTTGCGCGAGAGCAGCGCCGCCAGCGGCTCGAGATACACGCCGATCTTGCCGCCGAACCCGCCGCCGATCTCCATGGGGATGACGCGAATATTCGAAATCGGAATCTCGAGAATCTCCGCCACCTGTTCACGCACGCCGAACGCGCCCTGCGTACTGCACCAGATCGCCACCTGCCCGTCGGGGTTGTACTGCGCGGTCGCGTTCTGCGGCTCGATGTATCCCTGATGCACCATCTTCGTGACGAATTCTCGCTCGACAATAAACTTCGCTTCCTTGAAACCCTTTTCGATATCGCCGCACGCATCCTTATAATGACCCGCGATGTTGGTCGGCGTTTCGCCCTTTTTGCCGAATTCGTCCGTGCGCAGGTCGTCGAGCAGAATGGGACTGCCTGCCTCCATGGCTTTTCTCACATCCATGACGGGATCCAACGCTTCATACTCCACTCGAATCAAGTCCAGCGCCTCTTTCGCGATGTGGAGGCTGGTCGCGGCAACCGCCGCCACCGCGTGCCCAAAGTAAAGAACTTTGTCGCGCGCCAGAATATTGTTGCTTTGATATTTGCGGTTGACGAGACCTTCACCCAGCTCGACGATCCTGCTTTCGAGATCGGGGAAGTCCTTTGCCGTGATGACCGCATGGACGCCGTGCAGTTTTTCCGCTTCGCTCGTGTCCATGGAGATGATTCGTGCATGCGCGTGCGGACTCCGCAGCACCGCGCCGTATAACATTCCGGGCAGGCGGATGTCCGCGCCATACGCGGCTCTGCCTGTAACCTTGTCCACACCGTCATGTCGCAAGGGGGAGGTGCCGATGACTTTGTATTCGCTGGGTTTGTCTAAAGTGGCCATGAGTTATTCCTCATTGTGTCACCCTGAGCGAAGCGAAGGGTCTCTACGATTGACATGCGAGATTTTTCGGTCGCCACAACCGCTCCCTCAGAGTGACACGATACTTTAACTATCCGCCGCATCCAACACGGCTTTCACGATTCTGTCGTATCCCGTACAGCGACACAAATTCCCCGCCAGCCATTCACGGACTTCATGCTCGCTGGGGTTGGGGTTCTGGTCGAGCAGCGCTTTAGCCGCGACGATAAAGCCCGGGGTGCAGTATCCGCATTGCAGGGCGGCGTGTTCGATGAATTTCTGCTGCAATGGATGAAGTCCTTCGGGTGTGGCGATGCCTTCAATCGTGGTGACCGACTTGCCTTGAATTTCGACCGCCAGCACAAGGCACGAATTGACCAGCCTGCCTTCGAGAATAACGTTGCACGATCCGCAATTGCCGTTGTTGCAGCCTTCCTTTGCGCCCATCAAGCCAAGCGTTTCGCGCAACACCTCAAGCAGACTCTGATGCGGCTCGCACAGGAATTCCACTTCCTCGCCGTTGATTGTGGCTGTGACGTGAGTCTTACTGGGCATATTGACCTCCTGCGCGCTCGATGGCTTTGCCGACTGCGCGTTCCACGAGAACGGCGCACAAATGTCTGCGATGTTCCGCTGTCCCGCGCAGATCGGTGATCGGCTGGGCAATCGCTTGCGCCCTGTGCGCGGCTTCTCTGACGTTTTCGCGCGTGACTGCTTTTCCTGCGAGAAAGGCTCCGGCATCGGAAGCCAGCAAAGGCGTGGGCGCGACCGCTCCGAGGGCAATCCGTGCGGAGACGAATTGCTTTCCCTCCGCATTCAAAACCACGGATGCGCCTGCGCCGACCACGGCGATGTCCATTTCGCTGCGCGGGATGAAGCGCAGATAACTTGCGCCAAAGTTCCCCTGGGGAACCGGCACGCCGATGGATGTAAGGAATTCGCCTGGGCGCATCGCGTTCTTTCCCGGCGCCATACAGAATTCCTCTACAGGCAATGTGCGTGTCTCATTCGAGCCTGTAATATGACAAACCGCCTCATGCACGATCAACGCGGGGATCGAATCCGCCGCGGGCGAGGCGTTGCACAGATTGCCTCCCACGCTGGCGCGGTTTTGAATCTGCACCCCGCCAATGAGCCTGACCGCGTCCACCAATCCCGGATAATGTTGGCGTACATTCGGGTCACTGCAAATCTGAAAGCACGATGCCGCCGCACCGATGCGCAATCCGTTTTGCGGATCGAATGTCACCTGGGTGAGTTCGGGGATGTTCTTGATGTCAATGACAAGTTTGGCTTGGCGGCGACCTTCGCGCAGTTGCACCAGCAAGTCTGTGCCGCCCGCGAGGATCTGCGCCTCCCCGTTTTTGCCTGCAAGAAGAGTTGCAACCTCCTCTGCGCTTTTCGGCGTGGCATAATCGAACGACTGCATAACTCCTCCGATGTTGTGAGCGAACAAATACGATTATATCCGCACGGAAACGGCTTTCGAGTTTTTCAAACGCTCCGAAGTCTGGCAACCTACTCTTCCTCTTCTTCCTTCACCCCAAACACTTCGTCAATTCGCTTCATGATATCCTCCGTCAACTTCGGAGCGACCTCGCCCGCCTTCATGTTCTCCTGCACCTGCTCCACGCGGCTTGCGCCCGTGATGACCGTGCTCACGAACGGATTTTTCAAACACCACGCCAGTGACAATTGCGCCACAGTGCAGCCCAATTCCTGTGCAATGGGTTCCAACGCCCGCACCTTTGCAATTTTCTCCTGATCGGTTGCATTCTCTTTCATCCAATCGAACCCCTGCAAGGAGGCACGGCTGTCCTGCGGGATGCCTTTGTTATACTTGCCGCTCAAGAGTCCCAGCGCCAGCGGACTGAATGTCGTCGCTCCATACCCATGATCCCTGTAAAAGCGCGCAAAACCGCGTGCGAACCGTTCACGCTCGAACAGGTTGTACACGGGTTGTTCCGTCACGGGTTTGTGCAAATGATGCTTTTCGGCGACCGCGATCGCCTCCATGATCTCCGCCGCGCTCCACATCGAAGTGCCCCAATACATTGCCTTGCCCCATTCGATGATGTTGTGCATCGCCCACACGGTCTCTTCGATGGGCGTGGTCTGGTCGGGGCGGTGACAATACAACACGTCCACGTAATCCAACTGCAGGCGTTCGAGCGAACCGTTGATTCCCTCGATCAAACGTTTGCGATTCAAGGTGTTCTTTTCGTTCACATTGTCGTGCACCCCCCAGTAGATCTTCGTTGTAATCAGATAACTGCCCCTGCGCCAGCCCAGCTTTTTCAGCGCCGCGCCCATTACGCGTTCCGATTCGCCTCTTGCGTATGCTTCGGCATTGTCGAAGAAATTCACGCCCGCCTCGTAAGCCGCCGCCATGATCTCCGCCGCCCCGTTCACATCCACCTGGTTTTTGAAGGAGATCCATGACCCCAACGACAACTCACTGACTCGAATTCCCGTCCTTCCCAAATGACGATATTCCATTGTTCCTCCATGATGAGACTTCGGAAGTCCCCAAGACTTCCGAAGTCTGGTTTTCATTCCATTATAATCTCCCCATGCGCCGCAATCTAACCTCCGCCTTCTGTCTTCTGATTTTTTTGACCGCTTGCAGCCCACAAACGACCGCATTCACGCCGGAGCCTGTGGATCTCCTCCCATACCTCACCGCCACCCGAGCCACGCATCCGCCTCCTACGGTCCATTGGGTCGCGCCGGAGACGCCTCTTCCCACCCCCACGCCTTTTACCTACACCGTTCGGCAGGGCGAAACCATCAGCAGTATCGCCCTCAAGTTCGGCGTTTCCATGGACGATTTGATCGCGGCAAACCCCGAAATCTCACCCAACATCATGCCGGTTGGAACAGTTCTCAAAATACCCGGCAATCCAATCAACCTTTCAGGCGAAGCGACGCCAACACCCGTTCCGTTCATCGTGGAGCAGGCTGTATGTTATCCCACCGCCAGCAAAGGACTGTGGTGCTTCGCGCTCGCTCGCCACGACTTTCCCGACTTGATGGAAAACATCAGCGCCCAAGTGACGCTGGTCGACTCGCATGGGGGATTCCTTGCCGCGCAAACCGCATTATTGCCATTGAATATCCTCCCGCCGAATACCTCCCTGCCTCTCTCGGTTTACTTCGCTCCCGATATTCCCGTGGAGGCAATGCCTCAGGTTCAGATGTTGACCGCCATTCGCCTGTCGCTGAACGACCCGCGTTATTTGCCTGCCACGATCAACAACACGCTTGTGCAGATTGATTCGGATGGACACTTCGCCCAGGTCAGTGGGGAGGTTCATTTGCCGGCGGAATCGAACGCCGCGACAAAAACCTGGGTCGCGGCGGTGGCGTACGATGAAACCGGACGCGTGGTGGGTGTCCGGCGCTGGGAGGGCGGGGGAATCCAGCCTGGGGGGAAGATCAGGTTCGAGATGACGGTGGCAAGCCTCGGCGGGGTTCTGAGGCGGGTGGAGTTTGCGGTAGAAGCGCGCCCTTGACCCCACCCCCTCCGCCGCTAAAGCGGCACCTCCCCCAAAATCCGACTGGGGTTCGTCGGGTTTTGGGGGAGGCGGGGTGGGGGGGTCTATTTCCCATCCAGCCACATATATCGTTCGATCGGAATATCAATCGGCGTCAGCACATATCCTTTTACGTAGGGCTTGACCAGTTCGTACTCCAGCCAATGGACGGTGAACAACGCGGCGGCATCGTCCACGAGCATCTGCTCGGCTTGCTGGTACATCGCGATGCGTTTCGTTACATCCTGTTCGACGCGGGCGGCTTCGAGGAGCGAGTCGAGTTCGGGGTTGGAGTAGCCTCCATTGTTTTGATTTGAGCCCGTGTGGAACAGCACATCCGCAAAGTTTTCGGGGTCGGGATAATCGGCGCACCAGCCGCCGCTGAAAAGCTGGCCGTGATTGTTCGCGTAGATCTGATCATAGTAGAAATTCGGCTCGATATTTTCGACCATGATCGTCACGCCGAGATTCTTTTTCCACATGTCCGCCAGTGCCGCGACATCCGAACTGACATAACTGCCGAGTCCCGAGTTGGTGAAGACGATGGGGGGCAGGTTGATTCCGTATTTCGATTGTTTCAAGAGTTCGCGTGCTTGTGCCGGGTCGTACGGCAATCCTTGCAAGGCAATGTTGAAGCCGGGCAAGCCGGGCGGGTAAATGCCATGCGCAGGTAATGCATGACCGTTCAACACCACGTCAATGTATTGCTGACGGTTGAATGCCATGGAAAACGCCTTGCGGACGTTGACATCATCGAAAGGCGGCTGTGTCGAGTCGAACGTGACATAACCTGTGCAAAGCGACACGCCTGTGCGCAGTTCGTTGAAAAGAGGCTCGGTGGGATCGGTGAAACGTTCGACGGAGTACACGCCTGTAATGTCCACATCGCCGGTCTCGTACAGGCGCTGACTGTCGCCCGAGTACAAATTGACGACGATATACGGAATGGATGGCGCGCCCAGGTAGAAATCCCGATTGGCTTCGTAGACGATGCGCTCGAAGGATGTCCACTCGATCAGGCGGTAGGGACCTGTGCCATTGGGGCGGCGGTACCAGTCGCTGCTGCTTTCCACATTTTCCTTATCCAGTACGAACGATGTGGGGTAGGTGAGTTTGAGGAGGAAATAGGGTTTGGGGGCGTCAATCGTAATTTGCAAGGTGTGTTCGTCGAGCGCTTTGATGCCTGCGATTTGATCCGCCTGACCCGAGGCGTATTCGTAAATACCGACGATGTCGCCCAGGTAGGTCAACGCGGTATCCGAGGCGAGTTCGGGGCTGGCGGCGCGTTCGAGCGAATACACAAAGTCCTGGGCGGTGACCGCGCGTCCGTTATGGAACTTCGCATTCTGACGCAGGCGGAAGGTGTAGGTCATGCCGTCCGGGCTTACCTCCCAACTCTCTGCAAGGTCAGGCGTCAGATTCAACTGCGGGTCGAACGAGACCAGCCCGCTGAAGACGCGTTTGTCGCCGGATCCATACGTCGTATGCGGATCGTATTGTCTTGGATTGGTGGTCTCGCCTCCTTCCAGGACCAGAGCCTGATTCAGCGGAATATCGGTTTGCCACGCCGCTACCTGTTTCACACTTGGCGATGTGATGGATGAAATTCCAACCGCAAGAACGAACAAGATGGTGATCGTTTTTTTACTGAACATGATTTCCTCCTTTTTTGCGGTTTTGGGCACGGATGAAAAAGCCGAGGGCAACCACTCCAATGATGAGCAGGAAAAGACAACAAACGCCGAGCAGCGCCAGTGTCAACGCGAGGGGAGGTCCGTTTCGGATGGGGGAGGAATCGTCCGGCGCCGGCTCACCGAAGGTCGAAGTGGGGACGGGCGTCGGCGTGGCGATCTGTTGCGCCCGCGGCGCGCCGGAAATGGGGACGATGGTGGGAACGTAGGTCGGCGTGGGTTGCGCCGTCGGCTGTGCAGAGACGACCCGCGGCGCGGCGCCAATGCCCGCTCTCCAGGCGTCTTCGAGCCCTTCCACATCGAAGCCGTATATGTCCATGAGCGCGTCGTCAATCGCCGCGCCGTCGCGCAGAGAGGTGAGCAAGGCGGTCATCTTTGCCTGCCCGTAAGTTTCGATAAGGAACTTAACGATGCTGTACGACTGGCTGTAGGAAAGATATGCCTTGCTGGGAACCTCCGAAAATCCTGCGCTCAGCGAACGGACGGTGAGCAGGGTATCGTTTCTGATGGCATCCTCGAGTTGTTCTTGAGAAGCGGGGTCGAGTCCGCCTTCGCTGTATACGGCAAGTCCTTCGTTCAGCCAGGTGGGCACACCGCCGAGGCAGGAGAAGGTGAGATGACCCACGAGAACATGAGTCAATTCGTGGACGATGGCGTCACGCCCCCACTCGAGGTCGGATTGAGAAATGCCGAGAATGACGATATCGTGTTCGGGAAACGCCTGCCCGCCGGTCCATGAGGGTTCGTAGAGAATAGCTTCCCGCAGATCGTTTGTGTCTGCGTAGATGTACAAGTCAATGGGGGATTGAGCGGTAAGACCCGATTTCGTCCTGTTGAAATCCAGCCCGGCTTTGGCGGCGTCGAGCAGGTCTTGTGCAAATGCCTGACTGCCCGAGTAGTAATGCAGGCTGAGTTTGTCGGCGGTGATGGTTTTCCAGGGATGCCCAGAATCGAGCCAGGTAACGGTTTGTTGATCCGACAAGGTTTCTTTGCCGGTTTCGTCGGTGTAGCGCCAGCGCCACCAGAGGGTGGCGCCGGGAGGCAAAGACCCGCTCTGGCGCATATCCCATGTCCACTCCACGTTGACAGATTTGCCCGGGTCGAACTGCGGGAAGGCTTTGGCAATCACCTCGCCGCAGGTCAACTGGTCGGCGCCGTATTCGAGGACGATGGAGGTGATATTAGCGGTCGAACTGATCGTGGCGCTGAACGTCACTGCCAGGGGAAAGGAGAGGGTCGCGCGGTTTTGGGTCACGTCCGCTTGCGGGGAGGCGGAGGCGGGGCGGGCGGCGAACAGGCTTAGGCTGAGGCTGATTGTCAGCGTGAGCAGGGTCAGAATTCGTTGCATAGCGTGTCTCCTGGTCAGATTGACTGAGTTTATCACGTTGCTGGGTCACCTTCCAGACACTTTTCAATCTGCAAGCCATTGTTTGACGCTTGTATACCTTGCAAGTATAATCTTTTCGTTACTCCCGCTCTGGGAGGTTTTGTTGAGGTTTCAATGGCCCTTCGTGGAAATTTACGCGATTTTACGATTACGCAACTACTCAACCTGATCAATCTGGCTCACAAGACTGGCACGCTGGTGGTGGATGGTCCCAGTGAGCAGGCGTTTATTTCCTTCCGTGAAGGGAAACTGGCGTACGCGCGCATCGGGCAGGATGACGGTTCGCTTGCCGCCGTTCTGCACAAGGCAAACCGTCTGACGGTAAACCAGTATCGCGCCATTGTGGAACGCGCGGGAAAGATCTCGGACAAGGAGTTGGGTCTGCTGTTGATTAATTCGGGGTATCTCACCCAGGAGGAGATTCTTGCCAATCTGCAGGGATATTTTACGGAGGTGGTGCGCCGGCTGTTCACGTGGGTGGAGGGAATGTTCCGTTTTGAACCCGAGATGATGCCGCCCGCCGACCGGATCAACGTCCGGCTCGATCTCGAAAACATCATCATCGAGGGTTCGCGCCAATTGCGCGAGTGGGAGCAGCTTTCGGATGAAATTCCCAGCCTTGAGATGGCGCTGAAGTTTACAGACCGCCCCCTGAAGAATGTAAACCTGAGTGTGGAGGAGTGGCGTGTGGTCTCCTTTATCAACCCCAAGAATACAATGAAGCAGATCGCACAGACGAACAAGATGAACGATCTGGAAATTCGCCGGATCGTGTATGGTTTGTTGCAGGCGGGGCTTGTGGAAATCGTTCGTCCCGAGGGCGTTGTCGTTCAGCAAAGTCCGAAGATGTTCCCGACACAGGTCAAAGAGGAACAAAAATCATTGGTTAATAAATTGATTGGGCGCATCAAGACGCTCTAGTTTTTGAGGCGGAAGGATTGAGGAATCATGCAAACCGTAAAAATGGTTGTCACAGGTCCATTCAGCGCAGGCAAGACGGAATTCATCCAGTCTGTCAGCGAGATTGACGTGGTCTCGACCGAACGCAAGATCTCCAACAAGGCGGAGGCGGCGATCAAGGAAGCCACGACTGTTGCGATGGATTTCGGACGCATCACCGTTGACGAAGACCTGGTCCTTTACTTGTTTGGAACCCCGGGGCAAAAGCGTTTCGATTTCATGTGGGAAATCCTTTCGGAGGGCATGCTGGGCTTTATTGTGATGGTGGACAGCACCCGTCCCGAGACCTTCCGCGAGGCGCGTTCGATCCTCGAAACCTTCCGCGCCTACGCGCCCACGCCCTATGTCGTCGCGGCAAACAAACAGGACATGGAGGACGCCTGGGATATGGAGGATATGCGTCACGCCCTTCGTCTTGATGATAAAGTCAAATTCCTTCCCTGCGTTGCCACCGACAAGGACGCCGTCAAATCGGTACTCCTCGAGTTGTTATACAGCATTCTGGCTGAAATGGAATAAACGTATCTCGGCTGGCAGGTCATCGTGTCTTCGATTACTACCGATCAGGGCATCGTTCACTACGAAGTATACGGGCGGGGGAAGCCCGTCATTCTTCTGCACGGCTGGCTCGGTTCCTGGGGCTTGTGGCAGGAGACGATGGCGTATCTGGGCAGGTATTATCGCACGTATGCCCTGGATTTTTGGGGGTTCGGCGAATCGGGCAAGAAACGCGAAACCTATGCCGTACAGGATTTTGTCAGCCTGGTGAACCAATTCATGGAACAACTGGGCATCATGCACGCCCCGCTTGTCGGTCACAGCATGGGCGGCACCGTCAGCCTGTCGGTCGCCATTCGCTACCCTGAACGTGTCAGCAAGGTGGTCGTCGTTGGTTCGCCCATCGTCGGTTCGTCGCTGGCGTTTCCCCTTAAACTTGCCGGAATGCGCCCCATTGCCTTCCTGTTGTTCAATATGATGACCGTCTTCCGCTTCGGCGTGCGGATGGCTTCACCGATCATTTGCCGCGACGAACGATTTGCGGATATGATGGATCGCGACCTTTCCCGGACGACGGTCGAATCCTTCCTGCTCTCGATTGCTTCACTTCGAAGAACCGACCTGCGTCCGATGCTCGATCAGATCAAAATTCCCGCCATGGGCATTTACGGCGATCGGGATAACATCGTCCACCCCAAGCAATGGCAGCCGATGCAAAAGGGAATCCCGCACGCTCAAATCGAGCGCTTTCCCCTTGCCGGACATTTTCCCATGCTGGAGGAACCCCAGGCATTCTCCGAACGATTAAAAGCGTTTTTGGACAAGGAAACGCCGGTGCAACCCTCCGCGCAAGCCCAACCCTCCCCTTTGAAATCAACCACCACATCTGTAACGCTGGCTCCATGAGCGACCATCCCTCTTTTTTCTACCCAAATCGTATGGGAAGGATCATTCTGCTTTCCATGGAGGAGGTGATGGGAAGAAACGGGGTGCATGCCATCCTCAAACTTGCCTCCCTGCCTCAACTTTTGGACAACTATCCTGCCGACGACTCGCAACGCGCGTTTCCCTTTTCCACGGTAAGCGCTCTGTTGGACACGCTGGAACAAGTTTACGGTCCGCACGGCGGACGCGGGCTTGCCATGCGGATCGGGCGTGCCTGCTTCAATAACGGCATCCGTCAATATGGAACACAGATGGGCATTACCGAGATGGCGTTTCGGCTTTTACCCCTGCCGGCAAAGATCAGCGCCGGGGCGAAAGCCTTCGCGGAATTATTCAACGCCTTGACCGACCAGAAAGTGCGCGTGGAAGAAGAGGGCGAAACGCTGCTCTGGCACATCGAGCAGTGCCCGTTGTGCTGGGAACGTCATTCCTCCGAGCCGGTCTGTCATCTGGCGGTGGGCTTGCTGCAGGAAGCCCTCTACTGGTTGAGCGGCGGCAAAGTGTTCCATGTGGAGGAAAAGACTTGTATCGCGGCGGGGGATGACCGATGCACGATCGTCATTGACCAGGTTCCGGTCTTTTAGAAAACGTCCCCAACAAAAATGTAGGCGTCATATTTCGGGACCCACCGTCCCTGTTTTTTGGATTTTGTGGAATAATACGGCAGGATTATGTATAAGATCATCATTCCCGATTCCCGCCTGATTCCCCCCTTTAATGAACCTGCGCGCGATCTGCGAATTCAGAACAATCCACTCTGGCTCCATCAGAGAAATGTCCTTGCGCCCTATGTCACCCGCGAAAAGGAACTCAAACCGCGGGAGCATATCCCCAATGAACGGGTGGAGATGATCGTTTACCGTAACAATCTGTTCTTCGATGAGGGATATATCCATGCCTTTATCACGGCTGCGCGCAAGAAAAAACGGGCGGTGCGGGCGGCGTTTTCTTCGGAGGATCCCGCCTTTCGGGAACATGCCCTGCCGTTATCCACTTCGTATACTGTGGCTGGTGACCTGTATCTGGCAGATCTTTGGTACTACCCTAATGGACCTGTTGCCGATGTGCAACCCCTGGTGATCGACCTGGAGGCGCGCGAATTGGGTTATTATCACGTGCCGACCTACATGGCAGACCAAAGCGGCGATCTGACATTCCAGGTGCCTTTGCGTTCCCTGCTGGCGATTGACTCTTGGGTGCATATCTTTATTGCCGATGTTGTATTCGGATTGTTCTCACGCGGCGCCAGATTCGAAAAACGCCTGAACGAAGACCTTGCCTTCAAATTGCGCATTCTCGGCAGGGCTTTGTATGAGGGCCGCCAGATTTTGGAGTGTTCCGAACTGGTCAAGGTGGGCAGGAATTGCGTCATTGACCCGCACGCCATCATTCATGGACCGACGACCATCGGCGACAACGTGACCATCAACGCCGGGGCGGTGATCGAGAATTGCATCATCGGCAACAATGTGAACATCTCGCAGGATGTGCAGTTGATGCTGTCTGTGGTGGGCGATGGGACGTTCCTGCCGTTCCGCGCCGCTCTGTTTATGACCACCGTGATGGAAAACAGCATGATCGCGCAGAATACCTGTCTGCAAATGTGCGTGGTGGGGCGAAACACCTTCATTGGCGCGGGTTCCACGTTCACCGATTACAATCTCATCCCCACGCCGATTCGCGCCCTTGACGGTCACGGCGAGCTGAGCCATGCCAACCGGCCCGTCATGGGGAGCGCGGTGGGACATAATTGCCGCCTGGGGTCCGGTATGATCGTCTATCCAGCGCGCACCATCGAATCGGATGTCGTGCTGGCGGCATCGAAGGAACGGCGGGTGATTGATCGAAACGTCAGATACGAAGATAGCGACCATCATAAATTCAAACATCCGGGCTTGCACAAGCGTTTATATGCACCCAAGCGTGAAGAAGAACTAGAATTGGAATCATGGTAACCCGTGGATACTTTCGCGTTCATCATTCATCCCATAGACCCGAAAAGGGATGTCAGCCGGAAATTCCCGTTTTTGGGACGGATGCTGAATGAAAAACAGATAGACTTCTTCTCTACATTCTTCCCTCCCGTGTATATCTCCGAAATCGAGGGTATACGTTCGGAGGCGACCGGGAAGGAAATCAAAGGCTGGTTCGTTGCCTGTCCTTATACACCCAGAAGGATGATGGAGTTGCCTGAGCGGACGGTTTATCGTAAGATTATCCAGACCGGCAGGCTGGCGGAGCGACTCGGGGCGCAGATTCTGGGTTTGGGCGCATTCACCTCGGTGGTGGGGGATGCCGGGGTGACAATCGCAAAAGCGCTGGACGTGCCGGTGACGACCGGCGACTCGTATACCGTGACGGTCGCCGTGGATGCCATTCGCGAAGCCGCTCGCCTCATGGATATCCCGTTGCGAAACGCCACTGCCGCTGTGGTGGGAGCCACCGGCGCAATCGGGCAGGTGTGCGCCGATTTGCTGGCGGACGATGTGGAGCGGTTATACCTGATTGGGCGCAGGCAGGATAAACTTGAGGAACTGCGCGACAGGCTGCGGGTCCATGCAAGAGCCGAACTGGTCATCCGTACTTCAATGGACGTTCTGGCGGATGCGCAATTGATCCTGACGGTCACGAGCGCCGTCCACGATGTGATTCGCCCGGAATTCCTGCAGCCGGGAAGCGTGATTTGCGACGTCGCCCGCCCCCGTGATGTTTCTGCAATGGTGGCACGGGTGAGAGATGATATATTAGTGATTGACGGCGGAATGGTGGATGTGCCAGGACCCGTTGATTTCCATTTTAATTTTGGCTTCCCGCCTGGCAAGGCATATGCCTGCATGGCGGAGACGATTGCCCTCGCGCTGGAAGGACGCTTCGAGGATTATACGCTCGGCAAACACATCACCCGGGAACGGGTGGATGAAATCAGCGCGATGGCAAGGAAGCATGGGTTTCGCTTGAGCGGTTTTCGTTCGTTCGAGCGGGAGATCACGCCTCAGCAAATTGAAACAGTGCGGCGGAACGCCAAAAAGGCGGTCGCGTTGCGCACGGCAAGTACGTAGTATCGGAGGTTGTATGGGAAAATCGCGATTGTTGGTTGTGGAAGACGATCTCGACATCGGCAACATGCTGAAGATTTATTTCAGCGGGTTGGACTTCGACGTTGATGTTGCCGTACGCGGATCCGACGCGCTGGAGAAGACCAAGCAGGTCCTCCCGCATCTGATCGTGCTGGACATCATGCTGCCGGATATTGACGGCTATGAGGTGTGCCGCAACCTGCGTACGAACATGCGCACCAGCCACATTCCGGTGATCTTCCTCACCCAGAAGGACGAGCGCAGCGATAAACTGCAGGGGTTGGAGTTGGGCGCGGACGATTACATCACCAAGCCGTTCGATATCGAGGAACTCAAACTGCGCGTCCAGGGCGCCATTCGACGCGCCGAACGCGAAAGCCTGACCGATCCGCGTTCCGGTCTTCCCGCAGGACGTCTGATCGAGGAACAATTGCGCCGCATCATCCGTGAGAAGGACTGGGCGCTGATCGACGCGCGCGTCAATCATTTCGAACCCTTCAAAGATGTGTACGGTTTTGTGGCTGGCGACGATGTCCTGCGTTTCACCGCCATGCTGATCGGCGAAGTGGTGGACGAATTGGGCACCGCCAGGGATTTTATCGGTCACGCCGGCGGGGATAACTTCATCGTGATCACCACAGCCGACCACGCTCCCGCCATTCGAGACCGCCTGCGGGCGCGTTTCGACCAGGAAGTTCAGACTCATTACAACTTTATGGATCGCCAGCAGGGCTTTATGCAGGCTCCCGCCCCCGGGGGTACAACCGTCAAAGTGCCCTTCATGACTATCTCCATGGGTGTGGTCTCTCCCAGAGATCATTCCTTTGCCGATATTCGTGAAATCACAGAACTTGCGGCGGAAGCCCGTCGTCAGGATTTTGCTTCGGCTGGCAAAGCAGGTTGATAAAAGAGGATGTTTGCCGGGCTGGGAGTCGGTCATTATTTAATCTTGCTGGCGCTGGCATTGTTACTGCCGGTGCTGGCAATTGTCGCGTTCTGGCACACTCCCGGAAAAACCCCGTTCGTCTCCCGCGGCGAACTTTCTTTCCCCCCTTCCCCCGATTCATCGAAAACCAATGAAGCCATCCTTCTCATTCAGATCGGCGGACGCGTCGAATACGTCAACGATCTGGCGCGGGGTTGGTTCGATTTACACCCCGGAGAAACGCCTGACCTCGAACGATTGCTCCGCAGAACCCGTCCCGCCGAGGAATTTCTCGATCTTTGCGCCAAGCCCGGTCAAAAACGGCTTTCGATAGGGGGTCAGCTGGTGGAAGCCACATCCTATCTGGTTCCCGGCGGTTATGCCCAGATGCTTGTGGCGATGAAACAGGTCGAATTCTCAAAGGATATATCCAACGCTGGAGCAGGGGCTTCGATCCTCCGTCTGATTTCGGATTTCGGCAGGGACGTATCTGCAAGCCTGAGCCTCACAGACGTATTGCGCGCAATCCTTTTGAACGTTACACAACTGGTCGCCTCTGATCTTTTGGAAATCAAAATTTCCGACCCCGCCTCGCGGCGGCTGACGCCGTTTACCCTGGATTCAAGCGGCGGTTCCGGCATTCAACGCGCCTCCCTGTCCCAGTTCGGCGCATTGACAGAATACACCCTGCGACAGCGCAAACCCGTCCTTCTCGCCAATACCAAGGAGACACCGCCGGAGTTGGGGGAATTGAACGGAAAAACCCCCGTTCAATCCTACCTTGGCATTCCCTTACTGGCAGATGGCGACATGGTTGGAGTGCTCGAATTGGGACAACTCGCCGCAGAGACGCTCGGCGCACACGACCTGGACATCGTGCAATTGATCGCCCCCCAGATCGCATACAGCATTCGCAATGCCATCCTGCATGAAGAGGAGCAAAAGCGCTTATCCGAATTAAGCGGACTTGCCAACCTCATCCACACCATCGGCGCCTCCCACGATTACAGCAGACTCATCCAGCGGCTTATCCAGAACATCGCGCCGCTCCTGCCGGTGGATATTATCGGCTTCCTCCTATACGACGAAGGCAAACGAACCCTGGAAGCTCAGTCGCCGTTTCAGGGACTGCCATCCCACATTACAGATATCTACCGCGCCTCCGTCCCTGCCCACAGCCCTGCCGATCGGATCCTCCTGGAAAGAAACCTGATCGCCACGCGCAACGCCGCAAACGACCCGTATTGGCGTGAACTGGGATTGCAAACCCTGGCGCAAGCGGCAAGCCTGCGCGAATCCGTGCTTGCCCCCATGATCTCCGAAGACCGGCTCATCGGTTACCTGCAGGTTTCCAATCATAAGGGCGCCTCTCTCGAATTTACCGACTCCGAAATCCGCTTGATCGAAACGATTGCCCGGCAGTCCGCGGGGATCATCGAGAACGCGGTGACGATCGAACACACCCGCCAGCGCGCCCTGCGTTCCGATGCGCTGCGCCGCATTGCCAGCCTCGCCGCTTCCAACGCCACCGTGGACGAAATCCTGCGCTTCTCGATTCAGGAACTGGCGCGCCTCTTCCAGAGCGATATCGCCGCCGTCTTCCTGCGAGACGAAGGACGCGGCGAATTGCGTTTGCATGAAGGATCGGTGTTCGGCGCCACACCCGACGCGATTGCCGCGCTCAATCGCCTGCACATGGACCCCGCCCAATACCGCCTCACCGTATCGGGAAGCCAGCGCCCGTTCAAATCGGGACGCCTCAGTTCCGACAGACGCGTCCTTCCCGGTTACCGCCCGCTGGTTGCCGCCTTGCAGGTCGAATCCGCTGTGGTGGTTCCGCTCATCCTGCGCGAACACAGCCTGGGCGAACTCATGCTGGGGAGTCGTAAAGCCGAATTCTTCAACGACTACGATTTGCAGATCGTTTCCACCGCCGCCGGGCAGATTGCCTCCGCCATTGACGACGCATCCCGCACATCGTTGACCGATGAAGCGCTCCGCCGCCGCGTGGAACAACTGACCTCCCTCGCGCGCGTCAGCCGTGAACTCAACGCCATGACCGATCTGCCCGAACTGTTGAACGTCATACACACAGAGAGTTTACGGACCGCCCGTGCCGACTGCGGCGCCATTCTGCTGTTCGATTTGAACGCCTCCGCCGACCCGCCGCCTGTTTCGCTCTCGATCGGCTGTCCGCATGCCGACACATTTTCCCCTCTCGAACAGCAGGTCATCCGCAAAGGCGAATCCCGATTGATCGCCGATCTCGCACAGTCCGGCGCGACCCCGGTGCACGACGGCGTCCGCGCCCTGATGATCGTACCCATCATCAGCGGGGGCAAAACCGTTGGTTTGATTCACCTGCACTCCAGCCGGAACGAATCGTTCGATGATTCCACCCTGGAAGTGATGGAAACCCTGGCTTCTCAGGCATCGGTGGCGATTGGCAATGTCCGGCGTTATCAGGAACAATATCAACATGCCGAACTCCTGCGAAGGCGTACGGGCATCCTGGCGCGTTTATCCGATCCCGTCGCTTTCCTGGATTTCGAACAGCCATTGGAGCAATCCCTGTTCGGAATTGCCGTACACATCAGCGAAACCACGCCGTTCAAAGCCGTGTTGATCAGCGTGCTCGAACCCGAAAGCGGATTGTTGAGGCGCGTCACGGGCGTTGGTTTTCCGCCTGAAACCCTGGTGGAACTTCTGGCTCGCAAACAACCCCTTGCCAGCCTGCAACAGATTCTCAAGCCGCAATTTCGCATCAACCGTTCCTATTTCATTCCCATTGACCAGTCGCCCATCATCCCCTCCGACGTGCACATGGTCACGCTGGAGACCGGCGAGCATCCGCAGAAATCCTCCAATGCGTGGGACCCGGACGACACGTTGATTACCATGCTGGAGGATCATCAGGGCAACCCGCTCGGCATTATCAGCGTGGATGCGCCGCGCGACGGCTTGCGCCCCGACCGCGCCGCCATCGAAGCGTTGGACATCTTTGCCAGGCAGGCGTCTCTTTTGATCCTGGGACACACCCGCCTTGCCGAACTGCGTACGCAGGTCGAGGCGCTCACCTCGGGCATCGAGCGGCAACAACGTCTGCTTGCGAATACACAGAACGACCTGCCCGTCCTGCTCCGCAAAGACCTCGACCAAACGATTGCCATCCTGAACCTGGATCAGCGCTCCCAGCGCGTGCGTGCCGGTCTGGCAATCACCGAATCTGTCAGCCGTCAATTGGACGCCTCCTCCGCCTTGCAGGCGCTGGCGCGCGAAACGTTGACACAATTGGGCATGTCGGTTGCGCTTGTGGCGGAGACCACCGCCGAAGGTCCCCGTCTCACACATGTGATGGGAAGCATCCCGCGTGCAACCAACCCCGAGGCGTTGTTCGGCCAGCGGAACCCTCTCCGGGCTGTGTTGCAAAGCGGCGAAGCCATCCTGGTCTCGACGTTGGATGAAAACATGGAATGGCGCGATGCCCCCCTGCTGACCGCTCTGCGCGCCAAGTCCATGATCTGCCTCCCGATCAAAATAGATAAACGGACGGTTGCCGCCATGATGGCAATCAGCCCCGAGCCGATGCCGGCGTTCACGAGCGAGGATCTTCAGGTCTACCACCAGATTGCGCGGCAAACATCGGTGATTTTGCAAAACATCTCCTTGCTCAACGAAACCCGCCGCCGTTTGCAGGAAGTCAACCTCCTGCTCGATTTCAGCCGCCAACTGCGCGGATTGGACGCCGACCACATTGTCAAGTCGCTGTTGGAGAGCGCGCGCAGGGCGCTTCACGCGGCACATGCCGGCGTTGTCCTCATCTGGGACGAGCATACCAGCCAGTTGATTCCGCAGGCAGTCTCCGGGTATGCCGACAACGAAGCCATGAAACGCATCGCCTACCGGTCGGGGGGGTCGCTTCCCGGGCAGGTCTTCGAAACCAACCGTCCTTTGCGCGTGGACGAGGTGCAATTCACCCGCGATTACACCTTCTCTTCGGACGAGCAATTACTCTATCGCCAGGCAACGGGCGGACGCCTGCCTGTCGCGAGCCTGCTGATACCGATTCAATCGGGCGACCAGCGGGTCGGTGTCATCGTACTGGATAATTTCAATACGCCGGCTGCCTTTCGGGAGGAGGATGAAGCGCTTCTTCTCTCGCTTGCCCAACAGGTGGGCTTGTCGCTTCAGAACGTCCGCCTGGTACAGACCACACAGGAACGCGCCAAGCAGTTGGAGGCCCTCACCTCCGCCGCCACCAACCTGACCTCCAGCCTGAAAAGCACGGAACTGGTCGAGTCTCTGCTCGATCAATTGAGTCCCATCATTCCTTACGATACCGCCACCCTGTGGATCCGCGAAAAAGACCGCCTGACGGTTGCCGCCGCGCGCGGCTTCCCGGACACCGAACGACGCCTTGGTTTGACCCTTGCCGTGGAGGATAGCGCGCTCTTCAAGGAAATGATTCGCACGGGGCAGGGAATTCTGGTCGGCGATATCCGGCAGGATCCGCGCTTCCCGTCGCTGGAGGCGCCGCGCCTTTCCTGGCTGGGCTTGCCTTTGCTCTCGAAGAAGGAAGTGATCGGCGTTCTGGCGCTCGAAAAATGGCAATCCTATTACTATACGCGCGAACATGTGCAGGTCGGCATGACCTTTGCCAGTCAATCGGCGGTTGCTCTCGAAAACGCGAGACTCTTCGAAGACAGCATGAATCGCGCCGCCGAATTGAACGAACGATCACAACGCCTGGCGCTGCTCAACCGCTTCTCCTCCTCGCTCAGCGGCTTGCTCGACGAAGACAAAATCCTCCAACTCACCGCGCAGGAAATTCAGGAGGCGCTGAATGCCCCGCGGGTTTCCGTGGTGGTGTTCGAACGCGGCGATGCAATCTGGAAGTATTCGAACCCCAAGTCGGGCAAAAAACTTCCGCAAATCCTGCCCCACGCACCCATCTTTCATCGCCTGCACGAGTCCCTCGGCGTGTTTACCACCGACGCCGTGAGTGCGGAACCCGACCTGACCCCCTTGCGCGATTTTCTGGGTTCTGCAACGCAATCGCTCCTCATTCTCCCCTTTGCAAGCGGCGCCAATCTGCGCGCCTTGATGTTCGTTCACCAGAACGAATCCGTTCGCTTCAGCCTGGCGGAGATCGAACTGGCGCTTACCCTGACCAACCAAGCCGCCATTGCCATTGAGAACGCCCGCTTGTATCAATCCACCCTTCAAACGGCAGAGCGTTTCTCGATCCTCAACCAGGCAAGTTATCAAATCAGTTCGAATTTGGACCCCGAACAGATTTATGTCGCGGTGCATCGTGCCGCCAAAAGGCTGATGCCCATCGAATCCTTCGTCATCAGCCTGCTCGATGACGAAACGAATGAAATCGAAGGGGTCTACCTCATGGATGACGACAAACGCGCCCCCATTACGCGGATCCCGCGCGATCAGGGCTTGAGCGGACGCGTCATCAATTCGGGCGAACCGCTGTTTGTTCGCGGTTCCGAAAATGTGGATGAACTGGGCGCCGTGCCGTATGGAAAGCCCGATGCGCCGCGTTCCGTCATTGCCGTGCCCATGCTCCTTGGCGGAAGGGCGGTGGGCATGCTCTCGGCGCAAAGTTATCAGCCCAATGTCTATACCGAGGACGATCTTCAGATCCTCAGCACCCTTGCCAACCAGGCAATCGTCGCCATCCAGAACGGACGTCTTTTCAACGAAACCCAGCGTCTGGCGCAGGAACTCGAGCAGCGCGTCATTGACCGCACCGCCGAACTTCAGCGCGAACAGCAAAATACAGAGACGCTTCTTCGCATTCTGACGGAGGTCTCCTCCAGCCTCGATCTGGACCGCGCCCTGAACCGCACTCTCGCGCTCCTCAACGATGCCATCGGCGCGGAACAGGGAACCATCATGCTGCGCGGCGCCGAAGACAACATGCTCCATTACCGCGCCGGCTACGGCTACCTCTCCGACAAGATCACCGGCGAAGGACGCGGCTTCAAACTCAAGGTCGGCGAGGGACTGGCGGGATGGGTGGTGGCAAACCGCGAGTCCGTATTGATCGGGGATCTTCTGAAGGATCCGCGCTGGGTGACCACACCCACATCGTCGCGCGAACACCGCAGCGCCATTGTCGTCCCCCTGCTGGTGGCGGAGGATGTCATCGGTGTTCTCATGGTCTTTCACCGCAAGGTCAACTTCTTCAGCGCCGAACGCCTGAACATGGTTAAAGCGATTGCCGGGCAGGTGTCGGTGGCGATCAACAACGCCCATCTCTACGAACTCATCCGCGATCAGGCGGAACGCCTGGGCGCCATGCTCCGCCGTGAGCAGGAAGATGCCAGCCGTTCGCAAGCCATCCTCGAAGCGGTGGCGGATGGCGTTCTCGTCACCGGCGCAAACAACCGCATCACTTTTCTCAACAAATCCGCGGAGGATATTCTCGACCTCGAAGCCGGGCGGCTGATCGGACAAACCCTGGATGTATTTGCCGGTCTCTTCGGCAAAGCGGCTGGTTCGTGGATGCAGACCATCCGCGCCTGGTCGGAAGCGCCCTCCAAATATCAACGCGGTGAAACCTATGCCGAACAGCTGGATTTGCAGAATGGACGGATTGTGCTGGTGCATCTTGCACCGGTGATTTTGCAGAACGATTTTCTGGGAACGGTATCCATCTTCCGCGATATCACGCATGAGGTGGAGGTGGACAGGCTCAAGTCCGAGTTTGTGGCGACGGTCAGTCACGAACTTCGCACTCCCATGACCTCCATCCGCGGTTATACGGATGTGCTTCTCATGGGCGCCGCAGGCGCGCTGAACGAAAACCAGACGCACTTCCTGAATATTATCAAGAACAATACCGAGCGCCTGAATATTCTGGTGAACGATTTGCTCGATGTGTCCCGCATCGAATCGGGACGCGTGACCCTCTCGCCGCAGGCGCTCGACCTGCGCGAACTGGCGGAAGACGTCATCGAAGACGTTCTGCGCCGTTCTCAGGAGGAAAACAAGCCGATGGCTTTATCGCTCGACGCGCCGAGGAAACTGCCGCTGGTTTACGGCGATATGGAACGCGTGCGCCAGGTGTTGAGCAACCTGGTCTTCAACTCCTATCACTATACTCCCGAGAACGGCACCATCACGGTGTACATCCACCCCTTGAACGACGAGGAAAATCCGCAGGTCCAGGTGGATGTGAAGGATAACGGTGTAGGCATCTCTCCCGAGGATCAGGAGCGCATCTTTGAACGCTTTTATCGCGGCGAACATCCGCTGGTGCTGGCTACCCCCGGAACGGGTTTGGGTCTCTCCATCGTTAAACAAATCGTGGAGATGCACAAAGGAAAGATTTGGATGAAGAGCAACGGCATTCCCGGAGAGGGAAGCGTCTTCTCCTTTACCCTGCCCGTCTACCAGAAAAATGAGGCATGAATGGCGAAAATATTGATTGCAGAAGACGAACGAGATATTCGCGACCTGGTTGCTTTTACTCTGCGGTTTGCCGGGCACGAGGTCTTCGCGGCGACGAACGGGGAGGAGGCGGTGGAGATGGCGCCCAAAGTCAACCCCGACCTCGTTCTGATGGACGTTCGCATGCCGCGCATGACCGGTTACGAAGCCTGCAAAGCGATGAAAGCCGACCCGAACCTGAAGGACATCCCTGTGGTCTTCCTTTCTGCCAAGGGGCAGGAGAGCGAGATCCAGCAGGGACTTGACGCGGGTGCCGAGGAATATCTGCTCAAACCGTTTGCCCCCGACCAGCTCACGATACGCGTAAAAGCCATTCTCGCCAAATTCGGAAAGTAACCCTTGAGCGCTGTTCTTCTCGATAACTCCATTGTGCATTACGAGGTGCTCGGACGCGGACGCCCGGTCATCTTCCTGCACGGCTGGGTCGGTTCCTGGAAGTATTGGATCGCCTCCCTGCAGGTCGCTTCGACCTCCTACCGCGCCTACGCCCTCGACCTGTGGGGTTTCGGAGATACCGCGCACAACGAACTGAAATACTCGCTCGACGAGCAAGCCAAACTACTCGAAGCCTTCCTCAACGAACTCGGCATCGGCAGGATCGCCCTCGTTGGGCATGGTTTGGGCGCGCTGGTCGGCATGAAATTCGCCGCACGCTTCCCCCAAAGCGTAGACCGCCTCATGGCGGTCAACTGCCCTTTGAATTACGATGCCGTTCACTCCCGCTTGAAGACAAACTCGCCGCAGGAACTCTCCGACTGGCTGTCCAACCGCACCTCGGAAGCCTCCACTGCCCTCTCCGACGCTCCCAAAGCCGATCCCAAGGCAATTGCCGCCTCTATCGCCATACTCCAATCTGACAACCTCTTTCCCACCTTCCGCGCATTGAACATTCCCTGCCTGCTGGTCTACGGCGAAAAAGACCCCGCCGTCACCGTGCCAGCCTACGAGGCTGCCACCTCCACCTTTACCCACCAAATCATCCTCGAAGGCTCCGGGCATTTCCCCATGCTCGACGAAACGCCCAAATTCAACCGCCTGCTCACCGACTTCCTTGCCCTGCCCACCGGCATCAGCCCTACCGAACTGCAAATGAAAGACGAGTGGAAACGCAGGGTTCGATGAGTTTGTCCCACCCAGCCGGGCGTCGGGCAGTCGAAGCGCAAAAGACAATACTGGCTTCGATTATTACATTGACAAAATAACAGCCGCGTCATATAACTACCCCACAACCGAACGGGGAGCCCCGCACGATGGGGCTGAGAGGAGCGTGAATCGCTCGACCCGCATCACCTGATCCAGATCATACTGGCGGAGGGAACATACTTCATCGCTTACCTGCCTCCGCCTGCGGAGGTTTTTTCGTTCCCCCTCTCTCATTGAGAGAGGGCGGGGTGAGGGTCTTATGCAACGTATCATCATTCTCGCCAATGGCGAACTGCCCAGCCTCGGCAAAGCCCGCGCGCTCCTGCAGGATGACGACTTCATCCTCTGCGCCGACGGCGGCACGCGCCACGCCTCCGCCCTGCACCTCAAGCCTGACCTCATCATCGGAGACCTCGACTCCGCCGACAGCGCCCTCCTCCGCTCCCTTCAAGCCGACGGCGTTCCCATCGAACGTCACCCGCGCGACAAAAATGAAACCGACCTCGAACTCGCCCTCCATAAAGCCATCGAACTCGCCCCTCAAGAAATCGTCATCCTCGCCGCCCTCGGCGGGCGTATGGACCAAACTATCGCGAACATTGCCCTCCTCACCGACGCCCGGCTTTCGACGCTCGACATTCGACTCGATGACGGCGTGGAAGAAATCTTTTTTTGCCGCACACAGGCTCAGGTCGAGGGAAGAAGCGGCGATCTCATCTCACTCATCCCCTGGGGCAGAGAAGTCACGGGCATCCGCACCGAAAATCTCAAATGGCAGTTGAACGGCGAAACCCTCTACCCCGAAAAAACGCGCGGCATCAGCAACAAAATGACCGCCCGCACCGCGACAGTCAAAATCCAATCGGGACTCCTCCTCATCCTCCACCGCCGCCAACCGTCAATCGTAAATCGTCAATCGAAAGAAGGTTTACCATGAAAAACACACCTCTCCTCCTCACCCTCTTCTGTCTTCTGCTTTCTGCCTGCACCTCGCAGGCAACGCCGGCACAAAGCCCAGCGCCCCAACCCCTCACCGTCATGACCCACGACTCCTTCTCCGTCAGCGAAGAGGTGGTGGCGGCGTTTGAAACGGCGAACAACGCCAAAGTGACCTTCCTCCAAAGCGGCGACGCCGGCTCCATGCTCAACAAAGCCATCCTTTCCAAAAACGCCCCGCTTGCCGACGTGCTCTTCGGCGTGGACAATACTTTCCTCTCCCGCGCTCTCGAAGCCGACCTCTTCGAACCCTATGCCTCCCCCGCCCTGGCAAACATCCCCGCCGCCTTCCAACTCGACCCCTCCAACCGCGCCCTGCCTGTGGACTATGGCGACGTTTGCATCAACTACGACAAAGCCTACTTCGTCGAAAACGCCCTTGCCGTGCCCCAATCGCTCGAAGACCTGACCAAGCCCGAGTATGCCGGACTGCTCGTGGTGGAAAACCCTGCCACCTCCTCTACCGGGCTTGCCTTTTTGCTTGCCACCGTGGCACACTTCGGCGAAGACGGCTACCTCGACTACTGGCGCGCACTCAAAGCCAACGGCGTCGTCGTGGTGGACGGCTGGGAGACCGCCTACTACACCAACTTCAGCGCCTCCTCCGGCAGGGGACCTCAGCCGATGGTCGTCTCTTATGGGACTTCCCCCGCCGCCGAAGTGATCTTCGCCGACCCGCCGGTTGACGACGCTCCCACCGCCTCCCTCCTCGGACCCGACACCTGCTTCCGCCAGATTGAATTCGTCGGCATCCTCAAAGGGACTCAAAACCGCGCCCTCGCCGAAAAATTCGTGGATCTCATGCTCGGCAAGCCATTTCAAGAAGACGTGCCTCTCCAGATGTTCGTCTATCCGGTCCACCCGAACGCCGCCTTGCCCGAAGCCTTTGTCAAATACGCGCAGGCTCCTGCACAGACCGCCTCCCTCTCCCCCGAAGAAATCGCCTTCAACCGCGACCGCTGGATTCAAGAGTGGACGGATGCGGTGATGAAATAATGTTGATCGCGCTGAGCGGAGGGTTGAGTAGCCTTGAGCGGTCTTTGCGAGAGGCGTATCGAAACCCGAAGTCGGAGCGCCGAAACCACCCCTGACCATGCCTCACGCACTTAACCACAGAGACACAGAGACACAGAGAAAAAATAGGTTTTCTGTGCTCTCTGTGTCTCCGTGGTTAAAAAGAATCGCACTTTGGGTTCTACCCCTCGCTTTCCTGGCTGTCTTCTTCTTTTTTCCTCTTTCCCGTATCCTTGCCTTCACCCTCTCCCCTGAAGCCATCACCGCTAAAAATTTACCCATCACTGCTTCCGCGCTGCTGTTCACCTTTTACCAGGCTTTCCTCTCCACCCTCCTCACCCTCCTTCTCGGTTTTCCATCTGCGGTTTTATTCGCCCGCTTCGACTTTCGCGGCAAATCCCTGCTGCGTGCCCTCACCGCCGTCCCCTTCATGCTCCCGACGGTGGTCGTCGCTGCCGCTTTCAACTCCCTCCTCGGGCAGCGCGGCTTGCTCAACACCCTAATTACCAATTACCAATTACCAACTTTCACTCCCTCACCCTTTACCCTCATCCTCCTCGCCCACGTCTTCTACAACACCACCATCGTCATCCGCATCGCAGGGACCGCCCTCTCCAGCCTCGACCCCCAACTCGAACAGACCGCCCGCTCCCTCGGTGCAGATTCCCTCCGCGTCTGGACGAACGTCACCCTGCCGCTTCTCCGTCCATCCCTCCTCGCCGCCTCGCTCCTCGTCTTCCTCTTCGACTTCACCTCCTTCGGCGTGATTCTTCTCCTCGGCGGCTCCCAATTTGCCACCCTCGAGGTGGAAATCTACCTGCAAGCCGTCAAATTCCTCAACCTGCCCCTCGCTGCGTTGCTTTCCACCCTCCAACTTTTATGCACACTGATTTTCTCCACCCTTTACTCGTACCTGGTAACTCGTAACTCGTATCCCCTCGCTCCACGCAGCACACAACATCCTCCGCGCACCTTCCAGCAAAAACTCTTCGTTTCCACTTTCTGCCTTCTGCTCTCCGCCTTCTTCCTTGCTCCTCTCGCTTCCCTCCCCGCCCGCTCCCTCTTCCGTCTCGAAGCCGACCGTGGACAGCGCGCCCAAATCCAATACGGATTCACCGCCGACTACTACACCGAACTCTTCATCAACCGCCGCGGCTCCATCTTCTACGTTCCACCCATTCGAGCAGCGTTCAACTCCCTTGCTTATGCCTCCGCAACCGTGATTCTCTCCCTCCTCCTCGGTTTCCCCGCCGCCTTTGCCCTCGCCAAGCCCACCCGCCTCGAAAAAATCCTCGACCCGCTCATCATGCTTCCCCTCGGCTCATCCGCCGTCATGCTCGGGCTTGGATTTATCATCACCTACGGCAAGTGGCTGACCTCGCCGCTCCTCGTCCCGTTTGCCCACACACTTGTTGCACTTCCTTTTGTTATTCGCACGCTACAACCCGCCATCGCTTCCATCCCTGACCACCTCCGTCAAGCCGCATCCTCCCTCGGCGCCTCACCCCTCGAAGTCTGGAAGCACATAGACCTGCCCATCCTGCGCCGCGCTGCGCTCACCGCCGCCACCTTCTCCTTCACCGTCTCCCTCGGCGAGTTCGGTGCCACCCTCCTCATCGCTCGCCCCGAATACCCCACCATCCCCGTCGCCATTGAACGCTTCCTCTCCCAGCCTGGCGGGCTCAACTACGGTCAAGCCATGGCGATGGCAACCCTCCTCATGCTCATCACCACCGCCAGCATCCTCCTCATCGAAAAATTTCGTCCGCCCAGCGCAGGAGACTTCTAATGCTCGAACTTCACCACATCTTCAAAACCTACGAAGGCAAGCCTCTCCTCACCGACATCTCTTTCACCGTCAACGCCGGCGAAACGCTCTGCCTGCTCGGCGCATCGGGGAGCGGCAAATCCACGCTTTTGCGGATGATTGCCGGCTTGGAAACCCCCGACTCAGGCAGCATCCTGTTCAACGGCATGGACCTCGCCTCAACCCCGCCTCACCTTCGGGACTTTGGCCTGGTCTTTCAGGACTATTCGCTTTTCCCTCACCTGAATGTCAACGAGAATGTCGCTTTCGGGTTGAAAATGCGACGTCTCCCCCCTCAGGAAATCACGGAGCGCGCCGCCCGCTCGCTGAAACTGGTCAACCTGCAGGGATTCGAGCGAAGGCGCGTCACCGACCTTTCAGGCGGAGAGCAGCAACGGGTAGCCCTCGCCCGCGCCCTTGCCATTCGTCCCCGCCTGCTTTTGTTCGACGAACCCCTCGGCGCGCTGGATAAAAAACTCAAGGACGGTTTGCTCGAAGAGTTGCGAACCATCCTCCACCGCACCCAAATCCCTGCCATCTACGTGACCCACGACCAGGAGGAAGCCTTTGCCATTGCAGACCGTATCCTGATTCTGCATGAGGGGCACATCCTCCGCAAGGGGACTCCCGCCGAGGTGTGGGCAAATCCACAATCGGTTTACGCGGCGGAGTTTCTGGGAGTTGGAAAGGTCTTCGATGGGGTGGTCATGGACGGTCAAAACGGTAATTGGAAAGTGAGCAGTGAGTTTGGAATTTTTGCTCTCGACTGCGGGCATGAACATTCAAGGGGAGAAAAAGTCCATTTGCTGGCACGCCCGCCTAAGGTCCAGGATGAGGCGAATGTGATCTCGAGCATGGTCACAGACGTGATCTTCCAGCATGATCGGTACAAGGTCACGTTCGATAACGGTCTGTTTGTTTATCTGGACGAGCCGCCGAAGATCGGGGAACAATTCGCTGCACGGGTCAGGGTAGAATGTCTCTCATGAGAATCACGGTGCTGAAGAAGAATCTCGCAGGCGAGGTGACCTGGCAATACGACGGCGTGGTGTTGAGGCGTGGACCGAATTTCGTTGTGCTTGAGGCGTTCTTCAACCGACCCGATATGCCATTCATGGATGTTGTGTTGAAAGAGAACGACCGCTTTGTGGAGACTTTCTACTCCGACCGCTGGTACAACATCTTCGAGATTTATGACCGTGACGATGGGAAGGTCAAGGGCTGGTACTGCAATGTAGGCATGCCCGCTGTAATTGAAGACGGGGTTGTTTCCTATGTGGACCTGGCTTTGGATTTATGGGTCTCTGCGGATGGCAGACAGGCAGTCCTTGATGAAGATGAATTTGCAGAACTTGCTTTGGATGGCGATGTAAGAGAGAGCGCTCAAAAAGGGCTGGAGAAGTTGAAACGCCATTTCGAAACAAAAAATCCTCCGCCGTGATGGTGGAGGATTTTTACGGTCGCACGATTGCTTACGTGTTCAATCATATGTTTGTCGAAATCCATTGGCACAGTCGGCGTTCTCTTGCGCCGACGGGGACGTTCTTGAGAACGTCCCCTGCGCGTTGAATGATGCTCGACCGACTACTTAGAAATTGAGGTTTTGCAAAATTGCGTCACCATAGGTCCAAGCTGCCCACAAACCTACGCAACAGCAGCACAGCAGGATGACGGCAACAACAGCAATGATGATGACGGTATTGTTCTTCTTTTTGGGTTCTTCAGCGACAGGGGGCATCTGCTCGTTCATGATCATTTCTCCTTTGAATGAATGATATGTCGGATTATATCAAGAAACATCCTTGTTCATCCGTTTCCAGATGCGCCAGACGATGAACGAGGCAATGACGACCAGCAGGGTGCCGATGAGAATGGGCAGGACCACCGCGACAATGGACAATACCGTGGAGGTAACATCCTCCACAATGCTGACCGGGATGTTGCCCGTGCCGCCGGTGGTTGCGGTGACGGCGGGACGCACCACGCCTGCTTTGGTGAGATGCACGGTTCCCGCCACGAGCAGCCCTGCTCCCAGAGCCAGCACCGGGCTGATGTCGGTCACGACATTGGCGCTGGCGGCAAACGCGATGGCGCCCGCCGTGGGGCGCACAAAGGTCTGGATCAGGTCGTTGATGTGGTTGACGGCGGGGACCTTGTCTGCCAGCATTTCGATGATGACAAGGAAGCACAGCAGGAGGATGATCCAGGGGTTGGAGAGGGTGTCCCAGGGTTGGTTGAGGGTGAGCAGGTTGGTGTAGCGCGCCAGCAAGCCAACGACGAGCAGGGGAATGTAGGCGTTCAAGCCGGCGCTGGCTGAAAGCCCAAAGGCGGTGAAAATGCCGGTGAGCAGTTCCATAGGTCCTCCAAAGTTAGGGTGAGAGTCAGCCCAGGGGGAAGCCTCCCCAGGTTCCGGTCAGGCGGAGGCGAAGCAGGTCAATGAGGGTGATGAGGAGCAGGGCGAGAGTCGCTCCGGCAAGGAAGGGCATCCACATTTGAGTTAGGGAGTCGAATTCGTTTTCGAGGCGCATCATTAAAATCCACACCATGCCGAACACCAGGACAAGCAGGGAAAATACCCCCGCTACGCTGACAAGTGCAATCGAGTAGAGGATGACGGGATGTTCGCTAAGGATGAACAGGTTGATGATGACGATACCGCCAGCGAGGATGCCGAGTTTCTTCCAGTTCAGGGCGGGGGCTGAATCGTGATTTCGCCAGGCGGAACCGTTGAAGGCAGGGTAGAGGATGGCTCCCAGCACAATGCCCATGCCGCTGCCGGTGAAGAGCCGCAGGGTGTTGTTAGGGATGTAGAGGTTGGGGATGTTCGCGAAGGCGCCTGCGGAGGTCTGTTTGAGCAGGTAGAGGTAGGAGTTCGAGCCATCGAGGGCGAAGGCAAACAGGAAGAGGAGGAGCGGCGCGCCCAGTTTCCAGCCGGGCATGCCGCTTTGCTTGGGGCTGGCAAAGGCAAGGAAGAGAAGCGTCAGTCCCGCCGCGTAGAATTCGCCTGTGCAGCGCGCGCAAAGCGGAAGTTGCCGCCCCAAGAGGTGAAAGGAGCGCTCGTCAATGCGGTGACAGACCGCATAGCCAACGGCATCTGCCTTGCCGAGTATGCCCGGCGGCGCAATGTAGAACCACAGGCCAAAGACGATGACGGCGGCAAGCGGAAGGAGCCAGCGGCCTAGGGCTTCGGCTTTGGTTTGCGGGGCGGTTTGTTCCATGGGTTGATTATATGGGGATATACGGGGATGTGCAAGCAGGGATGCAGTATCATTGAGATGACAAGGAGCAAACAATGAAACGGATTGCCATCCTTACGGGCGGGGGGGATGCCCCCGGGTTGAACGCGGTTATTCGTGCGGCGGTGAAAACCGCCATCCAGCAATACGGCTGTGAGGTCATTGGGATACGAGACGGGTACGATGGTTTCATTGACGAACAAGGCATTATGCCTCTGTGGCTGGAAGATGTGCGCGGATTACTGTCTCGCGGAGGCACCATCCTTGGCGCGGCAAATCGCGGCAATCCCTTTGCGCGCAAAGTCATCCGCGGTGGAACAGAGATTGTGGTTGACGTTTCGGAGGAAATCATCAAAGGTATCGAACGCCTCCACCTGGACGCCCTGCTGGTGCTCGGCGGCGACGGGACTTTGCACATCGCCCACGAACTCTCCCACAAGGGTGTCCCGGTCATCGGCGTGCCGAAAACGATTGACAACGACATCGGCGGCACCGACATCACCTTCGGCTTCGATACCGCTCTCGCCATTGCCACCGAAGCCATTGACCGCCTCCACACCACCGCCGAGGCGCATCACCGCGTCATGATTCTGGAATTGATGGGGCGCGACGCCGGCTTCATCGCCCTGCATGCCGGCGTGGCAGGCGGCGCAGACGTGATCCTCATCCCCGAAATTCCCTTCAAGTTCGAGGCAATTGTCGCAAAAGTGCGCCAGCGCGTTGAAAACGGCACGCTCTTTAGCATCATGGCGGTTTCGGAAGGGGCAAAGCCTGCGGGCGGCGAAAAGGTCTACGCGCGCGGCGGAGACGAGGTGTACGTGCCGCGGCTGGGCGGGATCAGTCAGGTGGTGGGGGAATACATCGAAAAGCAGGGATTCGAAACGCGCGTGACTGTTCTCGGTCACCTCCAGCGCGGAGGCACGCCTACCGCCTTCGACCGATGGCTGGCAACCCGCTACGGCGCGGCGGCGGTCCGTGTGGCGGCGCAGGGACGCTTCGATCGTATGGTCGCCTTGCGTTCCGGCAGCGTCATAGACATCCCCCTCGGCGAAGCCATCGCCGTCCCCAAACGGGTGGATGTTCACGGCGACGCCGTCCTTACCGCGCGCAACACCGGTATTTCGTTTGGGGATGAATGATTCCCCTCTCCTTATGAAAATTAACAAACAAATAAATACCGCAACCGCGTAGTCAATGTTCTCCAACGTTGACGGGCGCGTCAGAGAACGCGCCCTACGCAACATTACGGGATTATTTTGTAAAGATCATTAGGAGAGGGGCTAGGGGTGAGGTCTGGGCGGGGGGGTAAACCAGGAAGCCGTCCAATTTGGACGGCTTCCGTGGCGCGCTGCGGCTTCCTTGACTTACTCGAGGAGGGATGCCGCAGCGCTGGGTTTGTTACTACTATCCATTGGGGACATCACCTCCTCCTTTCTAAAGGATGGCTGTGAACTGTCTGTTCCCCTGAACGATGACGGTAGTATGGCACACTTCAAAACCGCTGTCAATAGGCGAAAAACGGCTCTAACTAAAGTGTAATCAATTCTGTACAAAACCGGGCGTCCCCAACCCCAAAATTGCCTAAAAACGACAAAATCTGATACTTTTTGAGAGACTCCGCAAGCCTAGCAAGGCTATGCTGTGCAAAATCCCTTCTGGAGGCATACATGAAAAATCATCCAAACCGCTTCTGGCTCATTGTCGTCCTGCTCGGCTGGGCGTTCGATTTTCTTTTTTGGGAGAAGCCCGTCCCGGGCGTCAACTTTTTCCTCTACGTCAGCCTGACTCTTGGCACGGGCATCTACCTGCTCAAAAGGGACGGGCTTCGCCTCGCACCCCGCTCGAACCTGCTCCTGCTCCCCATCGCCTTTCTCTCCGCTATGACCTTCCTCCGCCAGGAGCCGATGACCACCTTCCTCTCCATTGTCATGACTCTCTTTCTCATGGGCGTTTTTGCCATCGCCTATCGCAGCGGGCAGTGGATTAACTTCAGCCTGCTCGACTACCTGCTCGGTTATCTGCGTCTCTTCGGGAGCATGCTCGTGCGTCCACTGGGATTCAGCGCGGAGGTGAGGAAGGATCAGCCGTCCCGAAGGGAGAAGCGGGGCAGTCGGGTCTGGTCGGTGGTGAGGGGCATCGTTATCGCCCTCCCGGTCGTCGCTGTCTTTGCTTCCCTGCTTTCGGCGGCAGATCCCATTTTCGAATTGCGGTTCAATGAATTCATCAACTTGTTCAACCTCGAGAACCTGCCGGAGTATATTTTTCGCCTTGTCTATATTCTCATCTTCGCCTACGCCCTGGCTGGGACGTACCTGCATGCCGCGCAAAAATCGGACGAACCGCCGAGCGCGAAGCCGCTGGTCCCTGCGTTTCTCGGGTTTACCGAGGCGGCAATCGTGCTGGGCAGTGTGACGGCGTTATTTGCGGCGTTCGTAGTCATTCAGTTTCAATATTTCTTCGGCGGGCAGGCGAACATCAACGTTGAAGGTTACACCTATTCGGAATATGCCCGCCGCGGATTTGGTGAACTGGTAACTGTGGCGTTTTTCAGCCTGCTCTTGCTGCTGGGACTGGGGACAATGACAAAACGTCAGAATGAAACGCAACGGAAGATTTTTTCGGGGTTTGGGGTGGCGCTGGTCGCCCTGGTGATTGTGATGCTGGTCTCGGCGTTTCAGCGTCTGGCGCTGTATGAATTTGCTTACGGGTTCTCCCGCCTGCGGACGTACACGCATATGTTCATGATCTGGCTGGGGTTGCTGCTGGCGGCGGTGGTCGTGCTGGAGGCGTTGCGCCGCGAGCGCGCCATCGCTTTGACGATGGTTCTGGCAGCGCTGGGTTTCGTCATTTCCCTCGGCATGTTGAACGTGGATGCCTTTATCGTGCGGCAGAACGTCCAGCGGGAGGCACAGGGCGGAGGCTCAATTGCCGTGCAAGACCGCGCCGAACTGGACGCGCAATACTTTTTGAGTCTCTCGGATGATGCTGTGCCGGCAATGGCGGATGCGTTTTTTGATCCCTCCCTGCCGATGGCGGCGCGAGAGAAGATAGGCGCGGTGCTGGTTTGTAAACATCATGAAGGAGAGTCGGATACGCGGGCAATTCCATGGCAGGCATTTCATATCTCCCGTTACCTGGCCGATCTTCGGTATGGAGCAATGGAAACGGCTCTGGCTTCCTATACTTTGATTCTTGACCAGGATAGAAGGGTGTTCGTCAAGACGCCAGGCGGGCAAGAGTTCGACTGCTGGGGGAATGCGCATTGGGATTGAGGGAGTAATGAGTGTAACAATGCGTTGCGGGTTCTTTTCCCCTTTACGCCATCCGATCTCCATTACGGTGTGACAAGGGGCAGGGTGACTGTAAAGACGGTCCCCCGTTCCAGTTCGCTTGTCACTGTGATTTCTCCGCTCATCAGATGGACCAGTTGCTTGACGATGGCAAGTCCCAGCCCGAAGCCTCCCTGGGTGCGGGTTGCCGTTCCCTCCACCTGTCGGAAGGTTTCGAAAATATGAGGGAGTTCCGAAGGAGGAATGCCGCGCCCGGTATCGGCAACTTCAATGCCCCATTTCAGGAGTTCCGGCAGGTGAAACAAACGTACCCGAACGGATCCCTCATCCGTGAATTTGATGGCATTGCCCACCAGATTGACGAGGATTTGTTGCAGACGGGAGCCGTCGCCGATCAGGGTTTCGGGGAGGGTGTCGTCCATTTCGCTGGTCAGGCTGAGGTTTTTGTCCAGGGCGGTTTTATCCAGTAAGCCGTGCAGGTTCTCGAGGAGTTCCGATGGTTTGACGGGTCCCATGGAAATGGTCAATTTTCCGGCTTCCATTTGCGCCTGGTCGAGCAGGTCGCTGATCAAGCCCAGCAGACGCCGCGTGTTCTTCATGATTCGTTCTGCGATGTTGAACTGTTTTTCGTTGATCGGACCGTAAACCGCCTCCTTGAACATTTCGGCATATCCCAGGATGGCATTGAGCGGGGTTCGCAACTCGTGGGAGACGATGGCGACAAAGGTGCTTTTGAGCCGTTCCACTTCGGCTTCGCGGGTGAAATCGCGAAAGACGGTGACCGTGCCGATATTGAAGTTGCCTTCCTCGCGCAGGTCGTACACCTGTCCCGCGCTGACGGAGAGGGTTTTGTCGCCCCATTCGATGCGGAAACTGAGCGGCTGGGTGTCGTGTTCGATCATGGCAAGAAGCAGTTTGCGTCCGTTTTCGGAGAGTTTTGGATGCTCGGTCAACTCACGGAAATTGCGATTCACAATCATCTCGGGGGAAAGTTCGAGCATTCCATGAATGGCGGGATTGGCGAGAATTGCCTTCCAGTTGCGGTCGAAGACGATGACGCCGTCGGCGATGGAGTTGAGAATTGCCTGATTGCGTCCGGCTTCGACGCGTTCGCGGGAAAGGGATTCCGCCAGCGCCTGTGTGCGTTGGGCGACGACCTGATCGAGGTTGGCGTTGATCGTGCGTAAATCCCGGAGCGCAGATTCCAAACTGCGGGCAGAGAGCCACGATACCAGCGCCAGCATGAAGAAGCCGATGATTGCAAAGAGGTTCGGCGGCGCCGCGATGGAAAAGGCAAGCCATGAGATGAGTCCGCTCCCCAGGACTGCAAAGAAAAAACTCGCTTCGGGAAGCAGAAGCAGACTGGAAATGACGATGGGGATGGTGAAGAGAAAGAGGGAACGCCCGTTGGAGAGTTGTGCGGGCGTGTCGGTGAAGATGAAAATGAAGGTCAGGAACAAAAGATAAAGTAATGCCGCCCCGCGCCCGGATAGACGGCGGTTAATGAGATAAATGCTGTAAAAGCCCAGGGTGGCGATGATCGCGCCGCCGATCAAGATCGCCGATTCACGAAACGCCAGTTGGTCGCTGGTTAAGAGGTTGATCGTTGCCGCCGCAAGCGCAAGCAGGGCGGCGAGCGTATTGCCAAGCAGGAGAATATTGAGCAGCCTGCGGCGGCGCGCGTCATCGGGATCCGCGACCGGAACGTTGAGAATGGAGTCGAAGAATCGTTTCATAGAAGTCATTGTATCAGGGTTAGCGCGCTGACGATGGCAGACCTGACCACCATCTGTGGACTATACAAACATTTCCCGATCCAGAGGGGCGGGTAGGGAAGATCGAGGTTCTCTTTGAGCCAGCGCGCGCCGTTGAGCAGGACACCTCGGGGAACGCGGGCGGCTTTTTGATCCCAAACCCAAAGCGCCTGGAGCGCATAGGCGGTTTCCTCGGCGGTGGGGAGGTAGGTGCCCCACGAGCCGTTGCGGTTCTGGGTTTTGATCATCCATTCGACCGATTCGGCGACCAGATCACTCTCCATGCCGGCGCAGGCGATGATGGCGTGGGCGGTGGCATAGTAGGGCGAGGAATGCCACTTATCTACCCAAAAGGGGAATTGCCGGTCGCGGGCGCGGCGCAGAAAGCCGAGGATTTTTTGAACGGAAACGTTGTTCCTTTTGAACCCGGCGTGGAGAAGAGCATCGAGAATATGGATATTGGTGCTGATGGACGGATTGACCTCGAGATCGAAACAGCGGAAATGATCTTCCTCCTCGTAAGCGAGAATGCTGGCGAGGTCTTTTTCGATTCCGTAGCGCAAAAGGGCGTTGTATGTGACGACCGTATCGTCGCTATCCTTGACGGAATACGCCGTGGAAAACGCCACACCGCGTTTGGGTTCCCATGCGTTCGAGAGATATTCAAGGTGCGGCTGAAGTTTTTCCCGGTAATCCAGCCCCGGAACCAGGCTCAGATTCCACAGCGTCCAGGCGATTTCGAACACGTCGAAAGGGGCGACGTTGGGCATGCCGCCGTCGGGGTTGGTGACCCGCCGCAAATAATTCAACGACGCTTTGTCGCCCGGTCGAATGTAGGTGGCAAAGTATGCCGTGGCGGACGGGCTGACGCCCACCGAGCCGTTGCTTTCCTGCAGGTTGTCCACGTCGAGCATGTGCTGACCGTCCCTGCCCGCCATTTCAGCGGAAAAAGCCATCGTCACGTGACGGCTGATGGTTTTGCCCCGCAGGTATGAGAGTTTTTTTGCGCGCAGTTGAGACAACCGCCCGAGGATGCGCTCACGCTGGTTCTTGATGAGTCCCAGGCGTTCCGCCTCCTCTGCCAGGATGGGGGCGATCATTTCGAAACCAACGGTTGCCCCGTTTGGATCAGCCTGAAGCCCCGCTGTGGCATTTCCCACGATTCGTTCGAGGGCGAGCCGTCCCTTTTCGATTTGCGCCTTGTCGTGTTCACGGCGTCCGCGGTAGGTGAGGGCGATCATGGCGGCGAGGGTGGAGAGAACACGGTCATGGTAGTAGAACGGCGCGGGCGCGCCCCAGGAGCCGTCGGGCAGTTGGTGTTCGACCAACCAGGAAAGCGATTGGTTGCTGATTTCCGTGGCGATGTCGCCCAGCCGCGCCGCCCAGGCGGTGTCGTAGGCGGTGCTTGCCATGTGTCCAGGTCCGATTTTTGCAAGGAGTTGAGTGATGATGTCTGTCATGAGGCGTTTCCGGTTTCGGGGAACCACAGGTTGAATTTGAGTTTGCCGATGCCGAGGGCGAGGTCGCGGTGGGCGCGGTAGTAATCTCTCAGCCAGCCGAGTTCCTCGGGGGGCATTTGGGTATAGTCCGGTTCGGGGATGCGGCGGACGTAGAGATGGTCGTAGAGGATTCCCCGCAGTTGGCGTTCGGTCATATAAGGCGAAGGACTGACGGAGAAGTACAGGTCTTCTTCGCCGGTGGAGAGCAGAGGCATGTCGAAGACGCTGAATTTGTCGAAGCCGATGAACAGGCTGACGGGCGGAAGGTCTTCGCCGTAGTAGGCGCGGATGAGGGCGTTCTTGTTGGGGATGACGCCGTGGGCGAGGTAGTGCTCCACTGAGAGACGGGCAACGGTCTCAGCGCTTTCGTCGGCAAAGACGCCAAAGTACAGGTTGTGGGCGGTGTTGTGTTGGGTGGCTTCCGCCACTTCGTAGAGTGTGCCCAGCACATACTCGAAGGGGGTGCCTTTGAGCACGTCGCGGTAGTCGCCGTAGAAGCGGACGCGGACATTGTAGGTCTCGAAGAAGTTGCGGTAGGCGGGGTCGGTGGCAGTACGGACGAGTCCGTCCATGCCGACGCGGCGGGTGTATTCGTCGCCGCGCCGCATGAGTTCGCGCCCGAAGACCGGGGCAAGCAGGGTGTGGATGCCGTGGTCGAACAGCATGGCGCACAGGTGGACGTGGTTCTGGATGGAGGCGTCGAGGTAGGCGGAGAGGAAATCGCTGTTGAGGCTGTCTGCGTGTTCGAGCATGAACCAGCGCCGCGTACCGTTGACGGGGAAGACGACCACTTTGCGCCCTGTTGCTTTGACGAGCGCGGCAACTTCTTCGGTGGGGAGTTGGAGGAAACGCTCGAAGGGAATCATCGGTTTTTCGGCAGGCGGGGCAGGAATCGGGGAGTCCGACGCGCATAGTCGGCATAGCCGGGCAGGGTGCGGGTGAGCAGGTCTTCTTCCTGACGGGCGGCGCGGGTGAAATCCCAAATGGTGTAGAGCAGAGCCGCCAGGGTGGTGAGGGCGGGGTTGATGAGGAAGAGTCCCGCCGCGATGCCGAAGAAGGAGGTGATGACGGGATGACGCATGAGTTTGTAGGGACCGCTGTCTATGACTTGATGCCCCGGCTGGACTTCGACGCGTTCGGCGTAGTAGTGCCGCAGGTGGGTGCGCGACCAGATGTGGAGCGCGAAGGCGGCAAGAATCAAAAAGCCCCCCAGGAGTTGAACGATCAGCCCCCAGGCGGCGGAGGTGCGGTAACTGAGGAATGGCAGAAGGATGGGCTGGGTGATGAGAACGGCGGCGAGCAGAAAGATGAAGAGGGTGAAGTCCCAGGCGCGCCCAGAGCCGCTGGCTTGCCGCTGTTTGTCGTAGCGGCGGATGAGGAGAAAGTCTACGGTGTAGAAGAGCAGGATGGTGAGAAAGGTGGCGGCAGATTGGGGAAGACCGATCAGCACGTTTCCTCCTCACTCTTTGGTGGCTGCACGCCTGGCGACGCGCGAGAGGATGCCTGCCATGCTGATCATGGCGTGGTTGGTGTCTTCGAGGTGGAAGCCGAGTCGGCGTTTGACATCGTAGGCGCCGCTCCCTAAACGGACGAGACGCACTTTGTGTTCGAAGGCTTCCTGCAGGGCGGCGTAGAGCAGGAGGAAGTAGCCGCCGGGCACGTCGTCTTCCAGACCGAGAGAGGAGGTGAGTTGGAATTGGTTGTCGCGCAGGACGGCGCCGCAGCCGACGAGTTTCCCTTCCTTGCGAAGTTCGAGCCATGTGCCGTCAATCAGCGAGAAGTTTTCGAGCAAGCCGCGCGTCCAGGGGTTGGGAGCGGAGCCATGCCAGATGGAGACGTTTTCGATGAGTTTCAGGGCGGCATCCACATCGGGAACGGTTTTGTGACGCTGGAGTTCGATGCCGTTGTCGGAGGTCTCTTTGAGGGTGCGTTTGTAGTGCTGGCGGTCTTTTTTGTTGCCGTCTTTCAGGTATTCTTCAAAACTATCCCAAACGATGGTCATGTAGGTGCCGGGTTCTGAAATGGTGATGGGTTCGTAACCGGGGGGCCAGGATTTGTAGCGGAGTTGTTCGGTGAGCAGGTAATCGAAAATCAGGAAAGAGCAGCGCTGTTTCTTGAATTCCTCCTGTGCGGCGGTTGCCAGCGCGGCGAGCGCCGCGTCTCGTTTGGGTTCGCCGGGCAGCAGCAGACCGGAGGTATCTGCCATGGGAGAGCGGCACACCAGGAGGGGCTTGTGCTTCAAAACGGACGCCATGAATTCGCGGGCGACTTTGGGCAGGGGCAGCGGTTCATTCTTGACCCGGAACAGCGCCGCCGCCGCGAGGGGCGTTTTCCCCTCCCACGCAATCAAGTAGGTGGGCGGGCAGTCTTTCATCACATGTTCCCCGAAGGTGTACCATTGGTGACTTTGAAACCCGCGCCCGGAGGCGATTTGGTTCCAGTCCCGGGGGGAAATTTCGGAGATGCTCTTGTATTTTTTGATTTCCAGTGTGCTCATGGAGGTTCCGTTTCAATTTTACATTTACAATCATTGTTGACGGCTTTTTTACCTTGCACCTTGCAAAAGTGAAAACCATTTCCTGCGCGTCTCATCCTACGGAGGCTGCTATGAACAATTATACCTTCCGGCTGAAGCCCGGCGATGACCTTTTCATGTCAATCGAGATGTTTGTACGGGAGAAAAAAATCGAGGCGGGCTGTGTCTTGAGCGGCGTGGGAAGCCTGACCCGCGCCGTCCTGCGGCTTGCCAATCGCGAGTTTTATTCCGAATACAACGGTTACTTCGAGATCGTCTCACTCACCGGAACGGTTTCGCTTCACGGTTCGCACCTGCACATGTCCATTTCGGATGGGGATGGGAAAACCCTCGGCGGGCATCTCGTTCCCGGATGCAGCATCTATACCACTGCCGAGATCGTGCTGGCTGTTTTTCCAGATGTTGTCTACAAACGGGAACTGCTCGAAAACGATTCCGGGTACGAGGAATTGGTGGTGTACGGGAAGAAAGGCTAACCTCTCAACGCTGCCAGGAATTCCTCTTCGGTCCGCACGGTTTTCTTGAATCTCAGCCGTTTGCCCAGGCGGGTCAACTGCGGCGGGTCCACGTAGGTCGTTGCCAGAATGTCCTCCTGCCCCAGCACCTCGTTGGCGCTGCCGTCGAGCAGAATCCGTCCCTGCGACATGGCGATGACGCGCTCGAAGTTCTCGGCGCAGAAGTCAATGTCGTGTGTGATGGTGATCACCGTCCTGCCGCGTTCGCGCAAAGTCTTGATCACATTGGCAATGCGCGCGATGTTGGCGGCATCCTGCCCGGTGGTGGGTTCGTCGAAGATGACGATGGGCGTGTCCATGGCAATGACGGAGGCGATGGCGACCATCTTCCGCCAGGTGGGGGACAGGTCGTAGGGATTCGTCTCCGTTTTATCGGATAACTCGGTCATTGCCAACGCTTCATTCACCTGACTTTGGATCTGCTCGCTGGAATACCCGAGATTGCGCGGTCCGAACGCGACCTCGGTCTTCACATCCCGTGAAAAGAGTTGTTCGTCGGGGTTTTGGAAGACATATCCCACGCGGGAGGCAAGTTTTGCCACAGAATATTTGCGTGTGTCCCAATCCCCGATCGTCACCATACCTGAAGTGGGTTGAAGCAATCCGTTGAAATGACGCACAAGCGTCGTCTTCCCGGCGCCGTTCTGCCCGACGATACCAACCTGCTCGCCGGGTTCGATAGTCAGCGAGATGCCGCGCAATGCCTGCACGCCATTGGGGTAGGTGAAATGGAGGTTGGAGATTGTGATGTTCATGTTTCTTCCGCGTAGGGGACGTTCTCTAACGTCCATGAACGATATAGGCTCATATGTAAAGCACGTGCGTTTTCCAAGTCCGACGCTAGAGAGCGTCGCTCAGGCTGGCATAGGCGGACGTTCGCTAACGTCTATACATCCTGGAACCCCTCCGCCGCTTCCTCCAGCGTGACGGGCAACTGTTGCCGCGTCCACAACCCTCGAGTCTTTGCCTTCCGCGCCACGGACGTGTACCGTGAGATGCCAAAACCTTTGTCGAGCAGGATATCCGAGGTCAAGACCTCGCGCGGTTTGCCGTCGAGGAGGATGCGTCCCTCATGCAGAGCAACGACCCGGTCGGCGAAGTTGGCGATCCATTCCACTTTGTGCTCCGCCATGACGACGGTCATGCCGCGCTCTGCCATCGTACGGATGACGCCGAAGACCTCCCGCGTGCCGATGGGGTCCATCTGCGAGGTCGGTTCGTCGAGGACGAGCACCTTTGGCTGCATGACCAGGATCGAGGTCAGGGCGACGCGCTGTTGCTGCCCGCCGGAGAGGGAATAGGGGGAGCGGTCTGCCAGGTCCGAGATGCCGGTCAGTTTCATCGCCTCCTCCACGCGGACCTTCATCTCGTCGCGCGGGACCCCGATATTTTCCAACCCGAACGCAATCTCCTCGAAGACAGTATACTTGGCGCCGCTGATCTGATTGAACGGGTTTTGGAACGCTAGCCCCACGTTCAATACCCACTCGTGCAAACTGGACGTGCTCGATTCCGCGCCGGCGACCTCGACGGTGCCGGTCAGTTCGCCCTTGAAGAAATGCGGAACGAACCCTGCGATGGTGTAACACAGCGTGGACTTGCCCGCGCCGTTGGGACCAACGACCGCCACGAACTCGCCCTCGTCCACCCGCAGGTTGATGTTCTGCAAGGCGGGTGAGTCGGTGAGCGGGTATTTGTAAGTGACGTTTTCGAGATTTACGATAGCCATATTCTGCCCCCCAATGAAAGGATGACCAAAGCGAGGAAAATCCAGCGGATGATTTTGTCTGCGTTTGTGTCGGGTACATTGTGCAGGGAGGTCTTTGGGCGTGTGGATGTGAATCCGCGCGCTTCGATGGCAATGGCGCGTTCCTCCACCTCGACCAGTGAGCCGAACACCAACGGACCGACCAGCGGGACAACCGCCCCCACGCGTTTCAAGAATGTACTCTCGGTGTCCAATCCGCGCGAGCGCTGGGCGGAGATGATGGTCTGCGCCTTCGCCTGCATCTGCGGCAGGATCTGAAGCGTGGAGATGATGACGTAGGCGAATTGGGGCGGCAGTCCGCGGCGCGTCAGGTCGGACATCAACTCGCCGGGGTGGGTGGTCAGCAGAAGAATGGCAAAGGACGAGACCATGACAAATATGCGTGAGACCGTCAAAAAGGCGGTCTGCATCGCTTCCAGCGTGACGTCAAACCTGCCCAGTTGGAAGATGACAGTCTCCCCGATGGGCAGGAACACGCTCTGCATGAAGAACATGAAAAGGATGGTGGGAAGGATCAGTTTGAACAACAAGCCTCGGTATTGCCTTTGCACGCCGCCGACAAACACCGCGATCAGGACAGGGATCGCCATGCCCGGTGCAAAGGCCGGCAGGGAAAGAAAGGCTGGCAGGATCATGGCAAAGACAAAAGTCAGTTTTGTCAGCGGGTTGAGCCTGTGCAATGGGCTGTCCAGGGGGACAAAAAAGGAACGGTTGAGACTCATGATGACAAATCTTACCCGAAAATAAAAAAGCGGGAGGAGAGATCTCTCCTCCCGCGGATGGTACGCGGATCAACCGCCGGTGATACTCGGCAGGATGTAGACGCCGAACAGGATGAGCAGGACAACCACCACCAGCGCAATGATCAGTTCAGTTTGTTTCTGTCCTTTTTCGACGGTGGCGTTCTCTCCGCGCGGGAAGCGGGAGAGGTAGCGCGTCGAAAGCCCGTCAATGATTGCGAACGCCAGCAGGCTGGTGGCAATCTTATCGAGCGGTTCCGAGATGAAGTTCGTGGTCAGCACGGAGGCAAGCAGGCTCCTGCCCGTCTCGAGCAGGAAGGCGGTGATGAGAGACGAACCGCTGGCGGAGATTCCCCCAAAGATGATGATACTGATGGGCGTGCCGACAATGGTTGCCATGATGGCGATCACAAAACCGGTCACAACCACCTTCCACCAGGTTTTGAAATAACCGATGTTCGCCATCACGCCTGCGGTTGCGCCAATGACGGCGGCGACGGGGAACCACGGGAACCAGTCTGGGGCAAGAATGATGCCGGCGATGATGTTCGAGAGGGCGCCGGTCAACGCGCCAGCCCACGGTCCGCAAATGACGCCGACCAGGACAGTCCCGATGCTGTCGAGGTAGACAGGGAGTTTGAGCACAAGGACGATCTGCCCGATGGTCAGGTTGATGGCAATGGCTACCGGGATCAGCACCCAGGTCATGGTGCTGAACTCCTTCTGCATGCGACCGGTGAGGTACGCCCAGACGAACAGCAGAGCCATGATCACCAGAACGACAGCAAAATAAACAGCGTTTTGTGAAATGACTTCCATTTTGTTCTCCTTTGTTGGGGTTTGAAAGTTACAACACCGCTCGCGCGGTTTTGTTTCACTAACGCTTTATGAGCTCTTCGACTTCCAGGTTTTCAGGGCAGGGCAATCGTATGCGAAGCCGTTCCGGGAGGATGCGGGTGATCACAAAGACGATCAAGGCAGTGACGATCTTATCGAGCGGCTCTTCCAGAAGGAAGTAGGCGGGGTTGAACGTGAATCCCCCGAACACCCTCGCGGAAATCAATGCCGACGCGACAGCGGCGGTCACGGCGATCAAAAGACCTGCCAGCAGCACCTTCCACCAGCGTTTGAACATGCCTGCGCTGGCGCAAATTCCTGCGACTAAACCGATCAGCAGCGGCACGGACCAATACGGCGCGTAGCCCGGTGAAAAATAGCCCACAATGACGTTCGTGAGCAAGCCGGTCAGCGCCCCGGCAATCGGACCGGCGGCGACCGCGACAAATATCGTCCCGATGGTATCGAAATAAAAAGGCGTGTCCAATTTTGCAAAGAGCCAGCCGCCCGCTCCGTTGACGACGATCCCTGCAGGGATCAAGATCAACGTTATCCACCTGAAATCCCGTTTGATGTTTTCCAGCAAGGCATCCTCCTTTTCTCGATGGCTGCAGACTTCCGAAGTCTCTCAGACTTCGGAAGTCTGCAGCCTCTCCATGCGCTCCAAAAACAACTCGATGAAATCCCTTGCCCGCACGCCGAGCGCCACCCGCATATTCGCTGGCTTCTTCTGGTAATTATAAAAGTCGGCGAACGTCTTGCCCATCGAAACGCCGCCCGAAATGTCCACATCCACGGGCAGATCCTCGTAATCGCACAGTTCGGGGGCAAAGGTCAGCGCCAGCGCCAGCGGGTCATTGATGATGCAGCCTTTGATTCCCTGCCACGCATTGTGATACGCCATGTAAAAGTCTGTCGCATCCTTGATGAACTTCGTGATCGGCGATTTGAGTTTCAACAATCGTTCCACATCCGAAGCCGTCAGAATGCATTGATATGTCACATCCAGCGGCACGAGCGTGGTCGGGATGCCGGCATGAAAGACAATGTGTGTGGCGTGCGGGTCAACATACGTATTGAATTCAGCGAGCGCGGTGGTATTGCCCTCATGGCGGATCGCCCCGCCCATGATGATGATCTCCTTGAGCGACTTCGCAAACTTCGGCTCCTTGCGGATTGCCAGCGCGACGTTCGTCAGCGGACCGATTGCCACCAGTGTGATCTCTCCCGGATTCGAGAGCGCCTTCTCGATCAGAAAATCGCTTCCGTGCTGGACGATGGGCTGGGCGCGCGGTTCTGGAAGCGACGCGTAGCCCAAGCCTGTATCTCCGTGCGTCTCCGCCGCCAGCAGCGATGGCTGCACCAGCGGCAGTTCGCATCCCCTCGCCAGCGGAATGTGACCCGCCCCCGCCAATTCCAGAATGGACAGACCGTTTCGCACGGCTTGTTCGAGCGAGCAATTACCGTGCACGACGCTCAAACCTTCAAGGGAAAGTTCTGGCGAGGCAAGGGCAAGCAAAATGGCGAGAGAATCGTCAATGCCGGGGTCGGTGTCTATGAGGATGCGTTTGGGCATAAGGTTTGTCATTGGTTTCTGATATGTTAGTATTACAGCGCAAGGTTGGGCGGACGTAAGAGAACGTCCGCCTGCGCCGAAGTGTAAGAGACGTTCTCTTACCGTCGGACTTTGCGCTGTAATGTTAGTGACGGGCTCGAAACTCTTCCACTTCAAATCTGTTTGGCAGGGAGGGTTGTGCCCCGAATTTTGTGCAAGCCAATGCACCGCAGGCACAGGCGTAACGGACGGCTTTCTCGATATGCTTCGCGTAGGATGCGTTCTCTAACGAATCGGCAGGGGTTAGAGAACCCCCGCTGCGCCCGATTAATTCAACCGCAAACCCACCGATGAATGCGTCGCCGGCGGCGGTGGTGTCAACGACGTTTACCTGGTAAGAGGGGATATGCCGGGTGAAGTCTTTTGCAGCAATCAATGCCCCCTTGCTCCCCAGCGTGACGATGACATTCTGCGCTCCGCGCTCCAGCAACTTCTTCGCTGCCGCCTCTGCTGATGAGACGTCGTTCACTTGCGTGCCGGTGAGCAGGCTGAGTTCGGTCTCGTTGGGAACGATGAAGTCGGCGAGGGCGATCAATTCATCGGGGAGTTCCTTCGCAGGCGCGGGGTTGAGCAGAACGCGGACGCCGTTTTGCCGGGCAAGTTGGGCGGCGCGTAAAACGGTCGGCGTGGGGATTTCCAGTTGGAGCAGAAGCAGGCTGAACGTCGAAAAAGAAGCGCTTTCCACATCCGAAGGGGAGACCTTGCCGTTGGCGCCCGGCGAAAGGACGATGCTGTTTTGTCCGTCTGCATCCACCACGATGATTGCAGTGCCGGTTGAGGCGTCATCGCGTTGGATCAGGGTTGTGTTCACATGATTCGCTTTGAGGTTGTCGAGCAGGAAATCGCCGAAGGTGTCGCGTCCCACACGCCCCAGCATGGACACTTTTGCTCCCAATCTTACCGCGGCAACGGCTTGATTCGCCCCCTTGCCGCCGGGGAAGACCTGCAAATCTTCGCCGCTGATGGTTTCGCCGGGCTGAGGGAAGCGCGGCGCGCGCACGACGAGATCGGCATTGAGTGAACCCACAACGAGAATGTTTTCCATGGGGTGATTTTACTCTGTTTAGCCATTCGGACATATAATGAGCGTCTGCACTCGACTATGGAATTGTCCTGCTGACCTGATCGGTGTGTACAGGTCTGGAGAGGCTCGTGAAAAAGATCTGGTCCTTCAGTTTCTACTTTCTATATTATGCGGCGATGGCTTCATTCATACCGTTCGTCGTTCTTTTCTATCAGCAACTGGGATTCAACGGCGTGCAGATCGGTTTGTTGACCGGCGTATCGCCGCTGGTTTCGCTGTTTGCCGGTCCCTTTTTGACGGGCGTTGCCGATTCCACGCGAAAGCATACTCTGATCATGGGTGCGGGAATCTTGGGCGCGGCGGTCATCGTGTTCTTGATTTCGCTGCTCTCGAATTTTGCCGCCATCTTTGCGCTGGTGCTGATCTTCAATGCGATTTTCTCGCCGGTCGCCTCGCTGGGCGACAGCGCCACCATGACGATGTTGGGGGAGGAGCGCGCCATGTATGGACGCGTTCGCCTGGGCGGCACCATTGGCTGGGGCGTCTTTGCCCAATTCGCCGGGCTATTGCTGTACCGTTTCGGCTTGACAGCGCTGTTCTATGTGTTTTCAGCGGTCATGATCGTCAATTTTTTCGTGAGCACGAAATTTTCTTTTGGCGACCACGAGACACGGGATGCCGGGCGCACAGGCAATTTGACGTTTTTGACGAATCGCCGCTGGATCGTTTTTCTTCTTTCCGCATTTTTAGGCGGGTTGGGATCCATGTCGGTGGCGGCTTACCTGTCGCCGTACCTGACCGAGTTGGGCGCGAACGGCCATCAGATCGGTTTCGCGTTTACCATTGCCACATTGACCGAACTGCCGGTTTTCTTTTTTGGCGATATCCTGGTCAGGCGGCTCAAGCCCTACGGATTGTTCCTTGTTTCTCTCGTATTGATCGGCTTGCGTTCGATATTCTTCGGCATCGTTGATTCGGTGTTCCTGGCGATCCTGGTGCAGGCAATTGGCGGAATGTTTTTCCCCGCCATGTGGTCGGCTGGCGTGGCGTATGCCTATGAAAACGCGCCAGATCATCTGAAATCCACTGCGCAGGGAGTCTTCGGTGCGGCATCGTTTGGGGTAGGCTCTGCCGTCGGCGGATTGATTTGCGGCATTCTGCTCGAAAGACTCGGCGGGCGCGGCATGTTCATGACGCTGGGAATCGTGATTTTGACGGGGCTGGCGTTGATCGAGGGACTGAAGAGAATGTTCCCCGAAAAGGAAAGGGTCAATGCGGAGATTTAGCGTTTCAGAAAATCGCCTGCCTGACGGACGGCTTCGCCTCTCTCCCAGCCGGAGCCTGTCTCGAACGCCCCCACGCGTCAATCCGAACTCTCGAATGAACCGTCCGATTCGGTTTTGATTGCACAGTGGACGTTCTCTGACGTTCACGGGGAGAACCGCCGGTTGACGATTCTCCTTTTTTATCCTAAAATACTGAATAGTTGAGCAATCGTTCATATATTTGACCATGATTCTCAAAGAACCAACCTCCACCCACCTCGCTGACCTGTTCTCCGCCCTCAGCGACCCGACCCGTCTGCGCATCATTTCCGCCCTGTTGGAGGGAGAGATGAACGTGGGCGAGATCGCCGCCCGCCTCGGCATGACCGAATCGGCGGTCTCGCATCAACTGCGTGGACTGCGCCAGATGCGACTCGTCCGAAGCCGCAAGGAGGGACGCCAGGTCTTTTACGCGCTCGACGACGATCATGTCGCAAAACTCTACCGCATGGGGCTCGACCATGTGGAACACGGATGACACATGACACAAACATATACACACTCCCACCTGCGCGAAGCCGCGCGCCAATCCACCAAACGGCTTTCCCTGTCGCTCGTTCTCACGCTTGGCTTTGTACTCATCGAAGCCGCGGCGGGGCTCTTCTCCAACAGTCTCGCCCTGCTCACCGACGCGGCGCACAACCTGACGGATGTCATTGCACTGGCATTGAGTTGGTTTGCCATTCGCATCACGGCGCGTCCCGCCAACGAGCGCAAGACCTACGGTTATCACCGCGTGGGCATTTTGGTTGCCCTCATCAACTCCACGACCCTCGTCCTTATCTCCCTCGGTATTTTCTACGAAGCGTGGCGGCGCTTCCTCTCCCCGCCCGAAGTGCGGTCGAGCATCCTGATTGGCGTCGGGTTGATCGCCGTCATGGTCAACATCGTCACAGCCATGCTCGTCCACAAGGGAAGCGACACCGACCTCAACCTGCGTTCGGCGTTCGTCCACCTGATGGGCGACGTGCTTTCCACCATTGGCGCGGTTCTCGCGGGCGTTGCCATCTACTTCACGGGCGCAAACTGGCTCGACCCCCTTGTCAGCGTGTTGATCGGCGTCCTCATCCTCTACAACGCCTGGGGTATCCTGCGCGAAGCCATGGACATCCTGCTCGAAGCCAAACCGCGCGATATCAACTCGGCGAAACTGCTCAAGGATATGCTCGAAATCGAAGGCGTGCTGGGGGTCCACGACTTGCACATTTGGAGTATCACCCAGAACCTGCGTACCATGTCTGCCCACGTCCTCACCGCCGACCTGCCCATCAGCGCGGGCGCCGGCATCCAGCGGCAGATCAGCGAGATGGTCTCACGCCGTTATAATATCACCCACGCCACCCTTCAACTGGAATGCGTGGACTGTTTGCCCGATTCAATGTACTGCGACCTGTGCAAACCCGCCCAGGCAGATGCAGAGTACGCCTCACACCCCGCCGATGTCTGAATCCTGCTCCCCCGACGTTTCTCCACTCTAGACCTTTCATGGCAAAAATCTTCCTTCTAAAAATTTGGTGGTGGTTTCCCGGCTGGCTTCAGGCTGTCGCCTCCCGCATCATCCGCCCGTTGTTTCAGGTCTTTGCCGCGGCGGTTATCTTCGACCGTGACGGCGGCATCCTGCTCGTCAAACTGACCTACCAGCGCCAACATCCCTGGGGGTTGCCGGGCGGAAGCCTGGAATACGGCGAAACTCCTGAAGAGGGAATCAGGCGCGAGGTCCGCGAAGAGACGGGGTGGGAGATCGAAATCGAAAAATTGCTGTGTGTCAAAACCTGGGCGCCCGACCGCGTCGGTCTGTATTACCTCTGCCGCATCGTGGATGGCGAATTTCAGCCCAGCGACGAGGTATCGGAGTTTGGCTATTTTGGATTGAAAGACCTGCCCGATGTCCGCCCGCTGGATGTCGAACTGATCGAACAAATTTATGAGCAGGCAGAACATGAATTGGCTTGAGGTTTCAATGACCGTGGACGGCGAACTCGCCGAAGCCGTGGCAGATGTTTTCGCGCGGTTTGCCCCCAACGGCGTGATGACCGAACAGGGTGTGACCTACAACGACGCCGAAGACGCCGGCACGCCGAGCGGACCGATCACCGTGCGTGCATATTTGGAGGTGAATGATCAACTCGAAGAGACGAGACAGAAACTGGAAGAGGCGCTTTTCTATCTGGGGATGATCCGCCCGCTGCCCGTGCCCTCCTACCGGCACCTTGCGGATCAAAACTGGATGGAAGCCTGGAAACGGCACTACACGCCGATTCCCATCGGACGGCGGCTGCTCATCCTGCCGGCGTGGATGGATTCGCCCGACTCGAATCGTATCGCCATCAAAATCGAACCGGGCATGGCGTTCGGCACCGGCACGCACCCGACGACTCAGTTGTGTCTGGAGTTGATGGAATTAAGGTTATGTCACCCTGAACTGCAGGATGGCGAAAGGTCTCCTCGACGAGCTGGAGATTCTTCGCTCCCTTTGGTCGCTCAGAATGATATAAAAGTCATTGACGTGGGTTGCGGCTCGGGGATTCTCTCCATTGCGGCGTTGAAACTGGGAGCCAAACAAGCTTTGGGCGTGGATATTGACGAAGAATCTGTAAAAAATTCGCGCGAAAACGCGGAAGCCAATGGCGTAAGCGAGGGATTGATTCTGGGCATGGGTTCCGTGCAGGAGATCCTCGACGGGAGGTTTGCATTCCGGTCCGCGCCGCTGGTGGTGGCAAACATCCTTGCGCCGGTGATCGTCCGCCTGTTTGATGCAGGGCTGGCGGAGTTGGTCGAAGCGGGCGGCGCAATCGTTTTGAGCGGAATCCTTTCCGAGCAGGAGGAAAGCGTCATTGCGGCGGCGCAGGCAAAAGATCTCGGACTGACCGAACGGAGGCAGATGGGCGATTGGGTCGCGCTGACGATGATCCGTTGAGACCGACGCAAATCCCCCGTAAGTCCGATTGTTGATTTTGAGATGAGGGATAAAATCCGTTCAAAATTCCAAAGGAGAATGCAAAATGCGAAATACCTTTTCGAAAACGTTCTTTGCTTTTGTCATCTTGCTTCTTAGTTCTCTGGCGTGCAGTGTCTTGTCAGGCGGCGCGCTCCTGGAAGATGATTTTGCCGGGAGCGACAGAAATTGGGGAACCGGCACAGATGCGGAAAGTTCGGTCGAATATGTAAACGATTCCCTGAACATGTTCGTCAATAAAGATTTCTGGTTCGTTTGGAGTACGCCCAACAATGAGATTTACGAAAACGTCCACATCGAGGTGACCGCGCAGAACGATTCCAGCGATTCGACGGGCGCCTTTGGAATCATCTGCAACATGCAGGTCACCGATACCTCCTATTATTTTGCTGTCACCGGCGCGGGCGAGTATGCCATCGGCAAATATACCCTGACGGACGATGTGTTGTTGACGAACGGCGGCTCATGGGGCAAGTCGAACGCAGTGCCATCGGGCGCGGCATCGTATCGCATCGGCGCGGACTGTGATAGCGACGGTACCCTGACCCTCTATGTGGACGGTCAGCAGGTGGATTCGGTGAACGATACGACCTATTCGTCGGGCTACGTGGGACTGTTCGCATGGAGCGGAGAAAAGGTCAACGGCACGAATGTCTCTTTCGACGATTTCGTGATGACAAAATTGCCGTAGTCGAAACGTCCCGAGGCTTCTTGCAAAGACCGGTCGTTTCGTTCCAATCCTTCGACAGGCTCAGGACCATGCCTTCGGGACGATATGTGGCAGTGAATCCTGCACTCCCTTGCGGATGCAGGATTTTTTAATTCGAAGCGCGGAGTTTCTGTGCTATTATTCGATGGACATGGATCGCCGCAGACTCATCCTGTATCTGCTTTTGAATGTTTTCGTCTCAGCCTGTGTGACGGGCGGTATCCTGTTCTGGTACGACCGCAACTATCGCTCGACGAGCCTTTCTTCCGTTCAACCCGCACTGCCTCCCGTCAGCCAAAGCAGTGTGCCCGCCGCATCTTTCGACCCCAACGTGGACATCCCCGTGGAGATCGTCAGCATCGTCGGTGCAGGGACGCTGGATGCTGAAGGGGTGATCGTCCGCAATACGGGCAATGAGCCGATCAACCTCTCGACCTGGCAATTGAGAGACGCCAACCGAAACGTGTTTATCTTTCCCAATCTCACTCTCAACAGCAATGGTGCAGTGCAAATCCACACGATTTCGGGAACCAACACCGTCATTGACCTGTACTGGGGTTTGAACAACCCCGTCTGGGAATCGGGCGAAGAAGCCCAACTCGTTGACCCCGGCGGAACCATCCGCGCGGTGTATACGGTGCCTTGAAAGAAGGAGATGCTTGGTTATTGATAGTTGTCTGTAACAACAACTTGACGCCAACCGTCCATCCTCAACTACCGACTGATATGACCCAAGCCCTCTACCGTAAGTACCGACCTCAATCCTGGGACGCCGTGATGGGGCAGGACTACGTCGTCACCACCCTCAAGAACGCTATTGCGGCGGACCGCGTCGCGCACGCCTATCTCTTCGCGGGTTCGCGCGGCACGGGCAAGACCACACTGGCGCGTCTGCTGGCGAAAGCAGTCAATTGCACCCATCCCGACGCGGCAAAACGTCCATGCAACGAATGCGAAAACTGCAAAGCCGTCAACGAAAACCGCTTTCTCGACCTCATCGAAATTGACGCCGCCTCCAACACGTCGGTGGACGATGTGCGCGACCTGCGCGACAAAATCAACTTCTCGCCTTCGCAGGGCAGGTACAAAATCTACATCATTGACGAAGTGCACATGCTTTCGACGGCGGCGTTCAACGCGCTGCTCAAAACGCTCGAAGAGCCGCCGCCGCATGCCATCTTTGTGTTAGCCACCACCGAGATTCACAAAATTCCCGCCACCGTGCTTTCGCGCTGTCAGCGTCACGAGTTTCGCCGCGTGCCGGTGGGGGAGATCGTCGCCAACCTCAAGAGGATCGTCCAGGCTGAGAATCTTCAGGCAGACGACGACGCCCTCATTCAAATTGCCCGTCAGTCTGCGGGCGGCATGCGCGACGCCATCTCCCTGCTTGACCAGCTCTCTTCCACAGGCGACCGCATCACGCTTGCTCTCGCGCAAACCGTGCTTGGCACTGCCACCAGTCAAATCGTGCTGGATATCGTCACCTCCATCAACGAGCATGATCCTGCCCGCGGGCTGGAAACCATTCACAAAGCGCTCGATGCGGGCGCCGATCCGCGTTCGCTGGCGCGGCAGATCGTCGAATATCTGCGTGGTCTCATGCTCATTCAAATGGGCAACGGCGATCAGGTCGAAGCCACGGCAGAGGTCAAAAAGCAGATGCAGGCGCACGCGAAATCCTTTTCAACCAGCGACGTGTTGCGGATGATGAAATCCTTCAATAACGCCGCGACGGATTTGCGCGGCGGCTGGCAGCCCTCTTTGAGTCTGGAACTCGCTTTGGCGGAAGTGCTGGACTCTCCAACGGAGTCTCCACAACCCGCCGCGCCGCGTCAGACTAAGCCTCAGCCCTTCGGCTCCGCTCAGGACAAGCCTGTTTCAACTCCCAGAACCGAGACTCAGCCTCAGGCGGCGGAGCCCGAAGCGCCGCGTCCTGTGGAAAAACCCGTTCTCAGCGCGGGCGATGTCATCAAAGCCTGGAAGCCGATGTCGGCTGCGTTGCCGAAGTCACAGGCGAATCTTTCGGCGTTGATGAACTCGGTGCGCATGATTGACGTGCAGGGCAGTACGCTGATGCTGGGCTTGGCGAGCGATGTGCTGGTATCGAAACTCGACAAGCCCGACCAGATCGAAGCGATTCAAAGGTTGATTAAGGATCACTTTGGCGTGGACGTGGCTGTGCGTTGTGTGGTGACAAATGCCAAAGGCAAAATCCCGCCGAATGTGGCGCAGGACGGCATGGTGGCAACCGCCATCCAACACGGCGGCGAGATCGTGGATATGCAGGATTAATCTTATCGTCTTGTGTCTGATCGTCGTTGGGTTGAATTGAATCGTCTGTGCTTTTTCCCTGCTGTTAGACCAGACACCATGAGACTGAAGACTATGAGACTATGAGACTATAAGACCAGGAGACGAGTAAATGGCAAAAGGATTTAACAAAGCCCCCGCCATGGGCGGACAAGGCGGCATGATGGCGCAGTTACAAAAACTGCAAAAACAAATGGAAGAGGCGCAGGCGAAACTCGCCGAAGAAACCGTCACGGCTACGGCGGGTGGGGGCGCAATCAAGGTTGTAATGACAGGCGATCAGGTCTGTAAGTCTGTTGAGATCAACCCCGAACTCCTGAAGGACATGGACGCCGAAATGCTGCAAGATCTCATTTTGTCCGCCGTGAACATGGCGCTCGACCAGTCACGCGAACTCCAGCAAAAGTTGATGGGTCCGCTGGCGGGCGGGCTTCCGTTCTAGTTTTCAAGTTGACAGGTTGGCAAGTTTGAACGTTCAAACTTGCCAACCTGCTAACTTTCAAACCTTATGTTATTACCCGAGTCTATACAGTCATTAATCAATGCCCTCGAACGGCTCCCGGGCATTGGTCCCAAATCCGCTTCGCGGCTGGCGTTCTATCTTTTGCGTGCCACCGACGATGTTGCGGATGATTTGGCGCTCGCATTGGCGAACCTCAAAAGGAATACGGCATTTTGCCAGGAATGTTTCAATATCACCGAAGCAGGGCGCGAGCGCTGTGAAATTTGCGAATCGACGCGGCGGGACGGAAGTATTATCTGTGTTGTAGAGGAAGCGCTGGATGTGCTGGCGTTGGAACGGACGGGCGGGTTTCAGGGCAGGTATCACGTCTTGCAGGGAGTGTTATCTCCAATTGATGGTATTGGTCCTGATGATCTGAAAATCGAGCAACTGCTTGCTCGTGTCGCAAATGGGGGAGTAAAGGAAGTGATTTTGGCAACCAATCCCAGTATGGAGGGCGATGCCACGGCGTTGTACCTGCGTCAACAGTTGGAGCCGCTGGGGGTGCGCGTGACGCGTCTTGCCCGCGGTCTGCCGATGGGCGGAGATTTGGAATACGCCGATCAAAATACGTTGTTGCGTGCGTTATCAGGGAGACAAGAAATGAATTGACAGACACGCCCCGCACCATTGCGAGGCGTGTTCTGCTTATGCTTTTGGGTCTTCGACTTCGCCGGGCGTCGAAATCCTCGGGTCGTTGATAAACTTGTGACGGCAAATCTCCAAGTCCTGCGCATTGTATGCCAGAAAGTAAATCTTGTTGATCCTGGAACTTGGATTTTCCTCCATGTATGCAAGCGCCGCGTCTATCAAATTGTTAGCGATCTCCTGCGCGCTCATTTTTGTCGTGCCTGTTCCCATAAGCGGAAAGAGAATAGAGTGCAGGTCCTCCCGCGCCAATTCCTCGTCCTGGTCCGCCAGTTTGAGCGCTTCATAGATGCAATCCGAGATGTTGTTGATCGGCGTATATCCCTGTCCCGGCTGACCGACGACCGAGGCGGCATGGAATATCCTTTTGACCTTGTTTGTACGAGCCAGTTCGCCGGAGGTTGTGGGAATCACCTTGCCGGGAGTGGCGTCGCGTCCTTTCATAATCCTCTGGAGGTCTTCGGCAATCAGATCTTCGATAATGAACCCCGCCCTATCCTTTTTTGCGCCTTCATATCGAATGGTGGCGGAAATCGAGCGCTCAAAGGGACGCGCCATTTGCATGTTTGTGTTTTCGGAATTGACCCAGATATCTACATTTTTGATTTTCTTGATGTTCCCTGTAATGTATCCGATTTGCCTGCCCGGCACATTGGTCAAATCGAACAATTTCTCCTCTTGTGTTTCGATGATCTTGGGTTTTCTTTCGACCCTCACTTCGTCGTCGAGCGCATCGTGAACGATGCTGTCAATCGTCTGTTTATCCAGACCGTTTTGAATAAGCGCCTGTATTTCTTTTCTGGCTTTTTCCATCAGTTCTTCGCTGGTTGTCTCGTAATAGGTGATGCCGAGCCCGCGGATATTGAAAGGGAGTGGCTGCTCGGTTTTCTTTTGAATGACGACAGTCACATATTTGTGCAGCGCATGACGAACGCCGAGTTCGTAAAACACATTTTGATTCAATGACGTAATATCCACGATTGCCAGATCTGCTTCAAAGATCCCTTTGAACATTTTTTTATGGATCGAGCCGGATTCGGGAATTTCGTCGCATCTCTCGCAAACAATCCCCAACTCTTCGACAGCCTTTTTGATGAGTTGATCGTATACCTGATTGAAATCAACCGTGTCTATCACGGTGCCTTTGCCGTCAAGCACGTCCTTCTTTCCGAACGGCATGATCACAAAACATTTCTTTCCTGCGTATTTATTCTCCGTCATGTTGGCTCCTGATCTAAGGATTGGCTCTCTTCGCGCGTTGATTTTCCAGCCAGTAAATCCCGATGATCGTTTTCGCGTCCATGATCTCGCCGGATTTGATCTTGTCCACCGCTTCTTCAAGCGAGAGTTCCACGGCAATGGTATCTTCCCCTTCTGAAAGCAATCCGCCGGTTCCTCTGTATCTCGCTTCGTGGCCTGAGACCTCCGAATAAAACAGGTAGACCCTTTCCGAACTGCCCCCGGGCGAGGGGTAAAAATTGGCGATATATTCTAATTTTGAAACAGACAGACCGATCTCCTCCTCCACCTCTCTCCGTGCGGTTTGTTCGGGCGTCTCGCCGGGGTCTAGTATTCCGGCAACGGTTTCCGTAATCCAGCCATGACCGTTCTTGTAGGAAGGATAGCGAAACTGATTCACCATGATGAGTTTGTTCGTATCCAAATTCAGGATCAGCACCGCCACCGAGTCGCCTCGTTCCAGACTGATGCGCCTCACAGCCTCGCTCATTCTGCCGTCAAATTTTTCATAGCGTAAATGAGCTTCTTCGATGTTGAAGACATCTTCAAAAATAATTCGTTTTTGTTCTATCGAAACCTGTTTCATGGGGGTGCCTGTGATTTGGAAAATAATAACTTGAGTATAGCACTTCACGGGTTGTTTTACCATCCGAAGGCACACACCGCCCGGAGGTTTTGGGAAATTCCAAGTCTGACTTAAGCGCTGCATCGCAAATCATTGTCGCAAACAGGGAAATATTCTCTCCAATTCCCTTGATTCTAAGTATGCACGCCGGCAATGTACCCGTCAATTGTCTTGCTCCTATTGATCTGTATCATCTATAGGGTTGGTGGTGCAATGGCGTCCGGTTCCAGATTGAATCCAATGTAAAATTGACTCGATGAAAATCACGATTCTCACCTACGGTTCGCGCGGCGATGTACAGCCTTTCCTTCCGCTCTCGCTCGGTTTGATGGCGCGCGGACACAGCGTCACACTTGCCGCGCCTCCCCGTTTTCAGGATCTTGTCGAAGAATATGGCATTTGCTTTTCGCCGCTGGCTGGCGACCCCGAAGATTTAAGCCGCCGCTTCAACGAGTCAGGCTTTAACTTTATCAAACAAATCCGTGACATGATGTCCCATGCGGTTGAGATCGGCGCGGAGATGCTTCGCAAAACCGAGGAAGCCTGCCGCGAGGCCGACCTCATCCTTCACACCTTTGCTCATGCGGTCGGCGCGCATACCCTGGCGCGCGAGAAAAACATTCCCGACATTCACATCCAAACCTTTCCCATGTTTGTGCCGACGGGCGACTACCCCAACGTCACCATGCCCGATTTAAAAGTGCGCGCCTTGAATCGCCTGACTCATGTCGTCTCGAAAAAAGCCGCATGGTGGACGTCGTCCTTTGGATTTGCACACGTCCGACGCCGTGCGGGGCTTCCCAAACGCAAACTTTATTTCCCATTCGATGACGACCCGCTTCGCCCTCCGACCCCGATCCTGTGTGCGTGGAGCCCGAGCGTTCTCCCGGCCTCAAGCGATTGGGACGCGAACATTCATGTTACTGGGTATTACTTTTTTGATCCGAACGCATCGTATCAACCTCCTCCTGGATTACAAGACTTCCTTGAAGCAGGTTCCTCACCGGTTTGCGTCTCATTTGGAAGCATGGTCAATCGCAACGCCGATACGATCGATCAAATTTTGCGTGCGTCTTTGACGCGATCCGGTCAGCGCGGGATCATCCTCTCAGGATGGGGAAGGGTGAACCAGCCTTCCTCGAAAGACCTTCTTTATCTTGATGAGGCTCCACATGACTGGTTGTTGCCTCGTTGCAAAATGGTCATCCATCATGGCGGTGCAGGGACCACGTCCTCGGGGTTGCGGGCGGGCATACCCAACATTGTTGTGCCGTTCACGGCAGACCAGCCGTTTTGGGGAAGGCGAATCCATGCCTTAGGCGCGGGACCGGAACCAATTCTTGTCCAGGATCTTTCAGTAGAGCGATTAACGCAGACGATCGCCGAGGCTGATGCGAATGTCTTCCGCAAGCGCGCGCAGGATATCGGTCAAAGAATTCGAAGCGAAAACGGAGTGGAGCAGGCGGTGGCGTTGATCGAGTCGTATACCTCCACCTGGAGAAATTTTAAGGTTTAATTGTCTGATGACCTATTGACAAAGTTTGGGAAAAGCATATAATCAACGTTCGCCAGTAGTTAAAAAGATCTCGTCCCCTGACAGATCGTTGAAAACGAAATAGCAGTCTCTAGTCAGAGACACAAGCCTGTTGGTTTTGCAGTCTGACGAGCCGATGTCGAAAGACAAATGACATCGGTGTTTTTGTCTGTAATTCCTTGACAGGCCAAAGCGGTGCGGGTAAAATCCGTCCGCCTTGTCACCGGAACTTTAACAACTGAACAGTGATAGGAAGCAACAACTCTGTCGATCCAGTAAAAAATCCGTAATCTACACTCGCAAGAGTGAGATTTTTTGCGGAGAGTTTGATCCTGGCTCAGGATGAACGCTGGCGGCGTGCCTAATACATGCAAGTCGAACGAGGTGCTTTTGTAGCAATACGAGAGTATCCTAGTGGCGAACGGGTGAGTAACGCGTTGGTGACCTGCCCCAAAGTGTGGGATAACAGTCCGAAAGGATTGCTAATACCGCATGTGGTCATCGGGTTTAGAAACCGGTGACTAAAGCCGTAAGGCGCTTTGGGAGGGGCCTGCGTCCCATCAGCTAGTTGGTGAGGTAACGGCTCACCAAGGCGACGACGGGTAGGGGACCTGAGAGGGTGGCCCCCCACAATGGAACTGAAACACGGTCCATACACCTACGGGTGGCAGCAGTAGGGAATATTGCTCAATGGGCGAAAGCCTGAAGCAGCAACGCCGCGTGCGCGAT
>Ga0101944_10000637_pt1 | contig 96838 bp, 65 predicted proteins | sample DewCreD2012metaG_FD_75245 | JGI IMG/M metagenome (GOLD analysis project Ga0101944, IMG submission 75245) | Hot spring sediment bacterial and archeal communities from British Columbia, Canada, to study Microbial Dark Matter (Phase II) - Dewar... ... | reverse complement strand
TTCCAGATTCCAAGTTTCAATTCCTCATAGGTAGGCTGGCAATTAGCTGAATAAACTACATCGGGCCGACAGGCTTGTTGGTTTCAATTCCTCATAGGTAGGCTGGCAATCAGGACCGAGTGATGGGGATTCAAGTGGGAGAAAATTGGGTTTCAATTCCTCATAGGTAGGCTGGCAATTCCGGAATCCGTAAACGAAAGCGGTTTCCTGTCCGCGTTTCAATTCCTCATAGGTAGGCTGGCAATGTTTTCAATGATGTCCTGGATTACAGCGCTGACTTTTGTTTCAATTCCTCATAGGTAGGCTGGCAATCTGATAAGGTTTCCGCTAAAGAGGCGCTTGATAAGCTGAGTTTCAATTCCTCATAGGTAGGCTGGCAATTCTATTCTGGATGTGGACGACGATACGGTTAACGAAGTTTCAATTCCTCATAGGTAGGCTGGCAATTAAGAGGTAGTTAAAGCAGAAATATTAATTATTCTAGTTTCAATTCCTCATAGGTAGGCTGGCAATCCGGTTTCGGCTTCAGAGTACCAGGAAACTCTTAACCGTTTCAATTCCTCATAGGTAGGCTGGCAATAAAATATTTAGAAGAAATAGAAAGAGGTGAAAACAAGTTTCAATTCCTCATAGGTAGGCTGGCAATGATGATATCGGATTATACTGCTGTCGGGCAAGTGTCGGTTTCAATTCCTCATAGGTAGGCTGGCAATCGGAATCAATACAGGTATCCTCGGGACGAGCAAGAAAGTTTCAATTCCTCATAGGTAGGCTGGCAATGCGGTAAAAATTAAAGAAGAAGAAGACGCTATGGCGCGTTTCAATTCCTCATAGGTAGGCTGGCAATTTATGGTTCAGGTAACGATCAATTTAATAATCCGAGTTTCAATTCCTCATAGGTAGGCTGGCAATGAGGGGGTAGATGGTGACTAACGGCGCTTGGACAGTGGTTTCAATTCCTCATAGGTAGGCTGGCAATTGACAGTGTGCTGCATATTCGCCTCCCGAACCCCAGTTTCAATTCCTCATAGGTAGGCTGGCAATTTATCTTTGAGTATTCACCTATCCGCAGCGTGGCCAGTTTCAATTCCTCATAGGTAGGCTGGCAATTATAAAAAAGGGCAACTCAAACAGGTTGCCGATATATTGTTTCAATTCCTCATAGGTAGGCTGGCAATCGGCTCTGCTCCAGGAAGTTGGATTAATTCAAATTCGTTTCAATTCCTCATAGGTAGGCTGGCAATTAAAGTAGAAAGTGATTTTGATTATAAAGCATATAATAGTTTCAATTCCTCATAGGTAGGCTGGCAATTTGGTTTTATATTATATATTGTTTTTAAGGTTATAAAAGTTTCAATTCCTCATAGGTAGGCTGGCAATATGTTGCCCTGGGCAGAATTCCGCTCCAGTTTGACCTGTTTCAATTCCTCATAGGTAGGCTGGCAATCAATCTGTGTCCTGCCGTGCTGTGCCTTGCCCTATATACCGTTTCAATTCCTCATAGGTAGGCTGGCAATTAAAATGGAATACTTATTAAAGGAGGCAGCATGCACAGTTTCAATTCCTCATAGGTAGGCTGGCAATTGAGGAGGTAGTTTATCCTGCTCCAGTGGAGCAGTGTTTCAATTCCTCATAGGTAGGCTGGCAATACCTCCTGCGTTCGCAGAGGCGGGACAATGTTGCTAGTTTCAATTCCTCATAGGTAGGCTGGCAATTTTCAGGTTCGGGTAATTCTTCAGGTATTAATACTTTGTTTCAATTCCTCATAGGTAGGCTGGCAATTACGGAGTTTTTCTCACGGAAGCTTTTTATAACGATGTTTCAATTCCTCATAGGTAGGCTGGCAATCCGCTCAATCTCGCAGTTGTCGGGGGCGCGATTGCGGGTTTCAATTCCTCATAGGTAGGCTGGCAATTAAGGGCCAGAATGCTGGAAATAAGCGAAATCAGCTCCGTTTCAATTCCTCATAGGTAGGCTGGCAATTGTATATGATATTAATTCAATGTATCCTTTTATTAGTTTCAATTCCTCATAGGTAGGCTGGCAATGCCCTTCTAATCTCCCGAGCCGTTAAATCTCTTTCACGTTTCAATTCCTCATAGGTAGGCTGGCAATTCGTAGGCTCGTAAACCGCAGATTTTACATATTTTAGTTTCAATTCCTCATAGGTAGGCTGGCAATATACAAGCTTATAATCTCGGTGAAACTAAATTTGATAAGTTTCAATTCCTCATAGGTAGGCTGGCAATTAAATTGTACTCACAATGAATCAAATGCTCGTCATTGCCGTTTCAATTCCTCATAGGTAGGCTGGCAATGGATTTAGGAAAATATGCTATGTTCGGTGCTATTCTGTTTCAATTCCTCATAGGTAGGCTGGCAATTTGGCCGTCCCGCCGGTTCTTGACCAGACCGGCGTGAGTTTCAATTCCTCATAGGTAGGCTGGCAATCAACGGCTTCTGGTCTGATATCAAGTTCTTTAAGCCGTTTCAATTCCTCATAGGTAGGCTGGCAATAATTCTTTTTGTTCCTGTACCTTACCGGTTAATAAAGTTTCAATTCCTCATAGGTAGGCTGGCAATAACGCTATATAGAAACGAGTGATAGAAAATAAGATGCGTTTCAATTCCTCATAGGTAGGCTGGCAATTAGGAAAAAGTCCAAGTTGGAGAAAATCCGCTTGGACGTTTCAATTCCTCATAGGTAGGCTGGCAATTTCTATATACTTCGACAGCGTCCCCAGAGCCTTTTTAGTTTCAATTCCTCATAGGTAGGCTGGCAATTACTCTGAGCTATTTCTTTGTAAATTGATTATCTGAAGTTTCAATTCCTCATAGGTAGGCTGGCAATTGGGTAAATCCAGCCGCAACGTCCGGGCTATCGGACTGTTTCAATTCCTCATAGGTAGGCTGGCAATGAATTTTTACAATACCTTAATCTATTGTTCATCCCGCGTTTCAATTCCTCATAGGTAGGCTGGCAATTTCGGTGAAATCAGGTTCGAGTGGGGATCTTATACCACGTTTCAATTCCTCATAGGTAGGCTGGCAATAGTCAATCTCAATCGATACCAGATTTCTTTTGTCATGTTTCAATTCCTCATAGGTAGGCTGGCAATCCATTTTTCTCTTTTAATATCAATAAGTTATTCAATTCTGCTATAAGCAAATATAACTTATTAAAAACACAAAAATTATTGATTGTCAACATGTTAAGTTTTGTCTATCTCTCTGTATTTTTGCATTATCTAAGGTCGACGATTAATTCTTTGAACTTCATATATTAAATTTTTGCAAATAAAGTAGTATTTTTTCATAAAATTATTTCTTCTTTTCCTTTTTCTACGCCAATTATCTCTCGTTTCGAATACCAATTTGTCCTGAAGGTATAAATTATGACAGAATCCTTTTCAGCATTGATTACGTTCTTAAGTTCTAGCTTTAGTTTCTCAAGCTTGGCCTCGGAAATCTCTCCTTCAAAGACAGAGTTTTGCACGTGATTTAGATATTTTCTGCAAATTTTAAGAACCCTTTGCACACGCTCTACATTAATATCATATACAAGTATTGCGTTCATTTTACCAGGCAGTTATAAATGGCTTATATTCTTGATCTTCTATAAGATGTTTTTCGATTTTGTAAAGTTCAAGTCGAATTAATTGCCTATACGAGACATGTCGTCTGAGTGGTTTATGCAGAAAGGTAGTTTTAAATCTTTCTTCCATTTCTCTTATTACTAGTTCTCTGCCTTTCTCATTGAGAATAATTCCATCAAATTTTTGCTCAAAATGTTGTGGTTTAATTATGCCCTTATTGATTAAAGTGAAAATTACTCTATCTGCGATTAAGGGTTTGAAAATCTCTGCCACATCAAGATTTAGGGAGAATCTTCTGAAATTAGTTGAATGCAAAAAGCCAATCCTGGGGTCAAGATGAGTATGGTATATTTCACCCAGGCAAACGGTATAGAGGATAGAATTGGTAAAGCTAATTAAGGCATTAAGGCGGTTTTTGGGTGGTCTTTTGGTACGACTTTCAAACACGAAGTCTTCATTGGAAAGAATTATGTCAAAGGCTGAGTAGTACTGTTCTCTTATATTTCCCTCGATGGCCATAAGCTGTTCTGTAGTCTCACATGCGGGAATTGATTCAGTAAGGGAATTAATTTTCTTTGCACATTCTTCAAGATTTTTGCCCCGATTTGAATAATAATTAATCACTTTTTTGATATTTTCCGCTGCCCCTTCTACGAATTTCCTGGCCAGAGCAATTCTTCTTTGATGGTCAAGATAATGCTCAGCCTGCTTCAGAATTAGATAACCTGAATTGAGATGCTCTCTTGGGTAAAAAGATCCAACATAGTAACCAAAATGGTTGAAAAAGTGCAATACGATTTCGCTTTTTGAAATAAATTCAAGAAGTCGTTTATTAAGCGTGACTTCTCCTAAAATAAATATTTCCCTGGTATTTTCAACAGGAATGAATTTTCTGCCCTCTTGAGATTCAAAATAAAGAGTGTTTTCCTTTCTTTTTAATTCGCCGTTAGAAAATATATAAATTGATTGTTTCATGCGTAGCAAAACTCAATAAAAGCGCATTTCCGACAGAAGGGACTTTTAATTACTGGGGGAGGAGAAGTCTTCTGAGCTATATCCTCCATATTTTCTATTGCTGTTTGAAGAAGGTTTTCTGTATTCTCGTCTAAACAGATTTTAATTCGTTTTTTTTCCTTTGGGATTAATATTTCGCCTTCTATGTTTATGCCATGCTTTTTAAGTTTCCATAGATAAAAAGCGAGTTGCATCTTAGCTGCCTCTATACCTTTTGAAGATTTTTTTACTTCACAAATCAGAAGCCCGTTGTCAGATTTCTTTATTAAATCTATCTTTATTCCATCAAAGGAAAGTTCTTTTTTCTCTCTGCTATAAGAATTTTCTGTAATTAGCCTGCCCAGCATAAGCAGGTCATTTTCAGGATCTGGGGTAAATTGCCTGACAAAAAGCCAAAATTTCCGTTGGCAAATAAAATAAGCATTAACAAGATTACCAGTCATTTGCATATTTGATTATCCGGCAATGTCAAGCCAAAATTAATAAAAATTATCTTCGCTTTTAGAAGAATTTCTTAACAGTCCTTTGTCAGGATCATAATGGCAATTAGTGAAATAAAGGCCCTGACACCAACGCATCAGCCTATTTTTATCCTCTTCTCTAATATCTTGGAAAGCCAGCCAACTGACCACAGGCTCAGGCTTATCTTTTTCAAACCTCCATGGAATTTGTAAAATAAAACTCGCTAATATTTGCTTTTTGAATAAAGTATAATTCTTTTTAGTCGGGGGATTAGTTTCAATGAAGTTTTTGATGCTCTGCCAAAATTCTGTCTTTCTTTGTTCTGGGATAACGGGTAAGGTATAGATTTCGCGAAAGATTCTATGAGCTTCTTCTTTGCGGTCAGACATATATCCAGCATCAAGGATATCTTTAGTTTGCCAATATTTAGCAAGATAATTGCTTTCCCCAGGCAATGAGCTGTATAACTTTTTTACCAGAAGATATTTATCATACTCTGAACAGGTAAATTCAAATTGCCTATTAGAAGAGGGAATAGTGTTTTTGCCCCTTTTTGACCGGGTTTTTCTCGATCCCTCTCCAGTTGAGGCTTCGCCAAACAGTTCGGTTACGACATCTAAAATTAAATCAGTCTTCTTTTTCCGGGGCTTTTTTTGGGCCAGCCAGTCCTTAATTTCATCTTCTTGGATTTCATTACTTAAGCTAATATCCTTCATCAACTTTAAAGTATGCAATATAAGTATCTGGTCATAAACATAACCACCGCCAGATTCAAGTCCATGCTGGAAAACCCAAATAAAAACATTAGCCCTTTCAGGATTTGGCACAGCTTCAGGAAGACTCATTGGCCCATAGCGCCTTAAAACTCTTCCTATTCTTTGCACCAGAGAGTCCATAGGGGCGATTTCGGTGAAAAGAACGTCGGCATCAATATCAAGCGATGCCTCAACTACTTGAGTGGAGACAAGAATCTTGCCCTCTGATTCAGCCGCAGGTTTTGGGTTATTAAAAGCCTTTTGCAAAAAATCAACCTTTTGTTCTCGGTCCTGATTTGTAAACTGCGAATGCAAAAGCGTAATCTTGTTTTTTAACGGAGAGTAGTTTTTGTCGTTATCAGCCTGTTTTTTTAAACTATCAAACAGAGATCTCGCTTGTTTTACCGTGTTAGCTATGACAAGTACCCTTTTTCCTTGGAGGCCTTGTTCTAAAACTTCTCTTAATGTTTCCTCTGGCAGAGAAAAATTAACCTCTTTTTCGTCAGCATCATTTTCGATTAAAATAACCTTAACTTTATGTTTGTTGATTTTTAAAAAATTATTTTTATTCTCCTCGTACAAATTTATGGTTTCGAAATTGCTTTCTCCTATTGTGTTAACAAGATCTTTATATACGAATTCAGGCAGAGTTGCGGTCATTAAAAGAAATTTCCCGCCCATCCTGACGATATCTTCAATGAATTTCATTATGATTGCTACGGCGCGCGGGTCATAAGCCTGAATTTCGTCGATTATTAACCTGGCATAGGAAAACGTGGCATAAATTTTTTCATAAAGAGGAGGGCGCAAGGCATATGGAAAGAACTGGTCGCCAGTAGAAATGAGAACTGTAAAAGCAAGTTGCCTGGCCAGGTCATAGGCTCTTATCATGGTTTGGTCTTCGCCACCATCGCCCAGAAGATAAATGTCGGCATCAGAATGAAGAAGCCCTGTTTTTTCTCCACCAAACATTTCAGCCGCTCTTTCATAGATTTGATCAACAGCAGCACGAAGCGGCAGAGTATAAATAAACTTTTCGTTGCTGCCCCAGAGAAAGGCAAACTCGGTCTTTCCGTATCCGGTGGGCGCTAATAAAATGATGTTTTTATCTTTAAAGTCTTCGATGAGCTGCAATTGCCAGATAGATTTATCGTTACTTTCTGGTTTGTGCTTTAGGATTTTTTCTTTTAGGCGTGTTTTTAAAACGCCAATCTCCACCGGTGGAATTTCAGGTTCCAGGTTAGCAGCTTCTTTTTCCTCCTCCAAAAATGAAGCGAAATGGTCAGCGCGCTGGAGAAACCCGGAAATTAAAATCCAGTCTTTCAACTTTGTGTCATCAATTTCTGTCCGCTTTGGCAAAAATAAAGTTGATAAGGGGGACAGACATATTCATAAAACGGGACTCCTTTGCTCAAGCCCCTGGCCATTTCTCTGTTAAATTTAATGAACTCAGCCCAGCCATCTTGGGGTTTTTCAAGTTCTTCATGAAGATTTTTTTCAAGCTGGCATATCATTTCCTCCTGTATTTCTAATTCTTCACATAATTCTCCTAATTCATTGCTATAGGAACTGATAAGCTGGGAAAATGTTTCGCGCCAGTGATGATAGGCAATAGCAGAAAAAAGAAATTTGAGATAATCATTAGTGGATTGATCATTCCGTGGCTGGTCTTGAGCTTGTAATATCTCGGAGATTTTTTTATGTACCTTGTTTTCTTCTATTAATAAGACAGAAAAAAGCGAATGGGGAACATTTATGAGTGGAGATGACGGCTTATAAAGCCTGTTTTTAATCGTTTTTATCTGGAAAGCAGGCAACACCTTTCCTAAATCATGGAAAATAATGGCCAGGCGAATTAGCTGATGGAGATGGGCTGGAATTTTAGCCTTTATGCTTTCAAAAATATTAAGAGCGTCAGTTATATGTTCAGAAAGAGCGATATTCAGCCCCTCTGTTCTGTTGCTTTTAGCGAAGATTCTATTTTCCTTCATGGCTTACCCCCAAAATCGGCTAGAAAAATGGGGAGATGGCACTCTTCGTCAAAGAGAACTTTTTTATAAGTAAATAAGCCGTCATTTAACTTTACCTTAATATATTCGAAGTTGCGTTTACCATGGCGGTTTGATGTTTTGTCATAGTCTTCGACAGTCCAGAAAGTTGGTAGCCTATACTGTAAACCTTCCATCTCTTCAAAATCAGAAATATTTTCATAGAGATTTGGCCGGTAAATTTTTTCTGGTATCCAGAAAAAATGCTTAAAATCAGCATCTTCTCTTTTTATACTTAAATGAGAAATGGGGAAAACTGAAGAAAGTGAATCTATTACAACCCAATCTTCTGCTCTTCCCAAATGAAGAACTTCAAGTCTACGCACAGGATTTTCAATTAAAGAATGTATCTCCTTAAGAAAGCTTTCCTTTTCGTGGGTCAAGTGAACTACTAAGTAAACATTGTTAAGAACATCTATTAGTACAGGAGATTGACCACCGATATGTTCTACATGTCCGGCAAAGCTGCGGTTGGTAATAGATCCAAAACGTTTCAAATGAGCTTCTTTGGAAAGATTCCTGAACCAAATATATTCGGTTGTTTTACTTTCAAATCGACCGGCAATAGAAATTTTAATTTTTTTCAGATCCTCATGTTCAGCTGGCAGACCATCAAAACCGAGTAAGTTACACAGAAAGCCGATTACCGTAGAATAAGGGGGAAGAGGATAAGTATGCCGGCGTTGATAGGTAAAAGGGATTCTATAATGGGCCTGGGGCTGATAAATTTTCAAGCGTAAGATGTATCCAGTATGATTATTCATCGTTTCCTCATTCAGAACTTCTATAATTACCTAATATCAAACAACCCTGCCCTTAATATTTAAATCAGGCATCTATGTTTAAATGTTTTACTCGGCAGCATTTTCATCAAGGCCAATTTTTTTCAGGAAACTATCCCAGCTTTTTTCAATCTTTTCTTTGAATCTTTCCTCAATTTGCAAGCGCTCGCAGTCCTGGAGATAAGCGATAACTTTGTCTTCGTCTTTTTCCAGCCAAGAATTTCTCAGAGCATCACCAACTCCCAAAACCCTCCACTGACCATTTTCTTTCTGTATATCAATATAAGAATGGAAAACCGGGGATGGTATCTTTACCGCACCGGCTATGAGAAAGAGAGGAATGATGGTATTAGCTTCACCGCTCGATTGAGCATAAAGCCCAGATTTAATTGATTCTAAAAGTGCCCTTATTCTTTTCGTTTTTTCCTTTTGGTTAACCTTAAACAACAGTTTAAACTTTTTATCGCTTATCTGTTGCCAATTAACTTCTCCATTTGATGTTTCCCATTTGTTGTCTTCGATTAATCTTCCTACTAATTCTTTTCTATCTTCATTTGAGAGCTTGATTAATAACTTATCGTTTTCTATTTGAGGTTCTTCAGAAATTATCCACACATCAGTTCCTAATATTTGGGCATCAATTGAGAACGAGACTTTGTAAAAGGACGCATGTTCTTCTTTGCTGTATAGGTTTGGATTAATTTCCATCCCTTGAAGTCGACCGCGTGTGACGAGATCCTGGTTGGCATAAAAAGCCATATCACCTTGATACGGGTACAAAGAAACTGCTTTGGTTATGCCCAGCGGAGCCTTGCGCGTTATGGAGCTTTCGCCCCCGATGGTAAACATGTAGCCAAAAATATCTAACTCCGGGTACGAGAGAATATCCGCTCTGGTTAAGTCAAATTGGGTGGTCTGCTGTTCTCCTCTACCTCGCAAGGCCACTGGAGCGGGGAGCCATTTTTTGTGATGTTGAAGTGTTTCAAATAGGTAATGTCGGATAGCTGGTTTACCTATGAAAGAGCGAATTTCACCATTTACGTTGAGCTTTTTTATGGAAAGGATATTTCCCCCAATCTTTTCATCCCGGTTGAGCGCTGAACCGTCAAAAATGATGGTGGCCGTAATATTTTTGACCATATTATTCATAACTACCTCCTTTTTTGTTTATTGTTCGTTTGTATCTTTGCCCAAAATACTGCTTAAAAAGCTGAACAAAAATATTTTGAAAAGCTCATTGGAATAAAAAGGTTTAAAGGCTTCCATCAATTGAGAAGGAAAATCTTTTTTGGCGGAAACAAAGATTCTAAGGATGGCGTGGAAAGCATCATCGCGTTTTCCAGCCCGAATTAGTTCAAGAATGCGGTAACCCTGGCGGTCGAAGGCCTCTTTGATAACCTGATCTTTCTTGAGACTGTATCCAACTCTTTTCAATGTTTCCATCAACTCTGAGCTATTCCAGCCGGTAACTTGTTTAAAGAGCTTTTGAAAATCTTTCTCGTTTTCTTTCCCCCGCTGATCTTCTGCGGCCCAATTCAGCAGGCTCTGAAATTCTCTTTGCCATTTTCTCAACATGTTATAGGTGCTTATAAAATCTTCAAACTTCGGTTTTCCCTCTATCAATTGATTCTTTAATTCTTCCATTTTTTGAGCCAAATTAATTTCTTGAGGTGGAAATGTATTCATGAGTTTCCCTCCTTTTCTTTTCTTCAATTAAGGCACAAAGCTGAAATATTTGTTCTGCAACATATCTCGGGTTGCTCCGATTCTTGTTTAGGTGTAGAGTTTGATTGATGAAATCAGAGTCTGACTTTCCATGTGTTCCCTTTGGTTTAAGACCTATTCTTAAAAGGCGATACCCTATTTCCATAAGCTGGGAAAAATTTTTATCTAAGACATAGTTCAGGATGCCAAATTCTCCAATCTGACTCAAGAGGCTTGCAATTGGGCGGTCAGAAATTAGCTTGATAATCTCGTATGGCAAGCTAAAGAAATCAACCTGATCGTCCTGTCTTGTGATTATCTCAATATTCATTCCTGTCCATATACCAAGAGTAGCTTGAATCTTTGTTACGTATTCAATGAGCGATATGGCCAGAATATTTCTTTTGTTGCGCGATTCTTCGGATGAGAGGACGCCAAAAACATTTTGAGCAAATCTATTGAGATGGTGCATTAGCCTAAATGAGGGTGCATTGATGAATATTTGCGAACCATCGGAAAGGCGAGTGAGAGCAAAATGATGGTGAATAAGAAGGAAAGAGCACAGATAGCATATTCCCATACTCTCATTCAAGCCCCAAAAGCCGTTAGGGAACTCACCAAGGGAAGGGCCAAGGTTTTTCAGGTGAGAAGATTGTAATTTGCAAAGTCTCTGTTGCAGTTTACTGTTGGGATCAAGTATGAAAACTGGGTATTGAGCACATAAATTGCACAAATTTCCTGAGTTAACTTTGAGAAGCTCTGGTATTTTACCGACCAGTTCAGCATATTCAAAAGATTGCCATTCAGAAAACTGGACAAGATTTTGATATGGCATTTTGGAAGCAAAGAGCCTATTTCCAGCACGTATAAATTTATATCCAAACTGTCCCAGAATTGAAAAAAATTCCTGATATTTAATCCTATTGGTATCATCCAGCCAGCTTGACAGATCATCATCAGATACTAATGCGTTTACAAGGTTAACTATGGCTTTAGGAATAGGCTTATTGTTTATCGATAAAGGGGCAAAGTAATTTTCCGGAATCCGGCAGGAACCATCAGGGAGAAGGTCCTGGCCTACGGGTTCAGAAGCCCTTTCCCTGACCATGAGCAACCCGATCACACCGGAATTATAAAGCCAGTTAGAAGGGTAAAGAATTATTGAGTTTTCGCTCATTGGTTACCCCTCCATATGCCGATACAGCCGAATCCCAGGGAATTTTTCGCGCCAAGTCCGCAGGAGAAAGCTAGCGGAAAGATTTCTTCAGGAAGCGACAGTTTAAAAATACCAGACCAGCCCTTAATCACTGTGTCCTTAAAATAAACTATATTTTCATGATTGGAAATTCTGACTGGCTTTATAAAGGCTTCTTGGTCGAGAGTGAGCTTGTTTCCAGTTAAGGCCCGATATTTTCTCGAGAGGTTTAAAAGAATGAGCTCGTTAAATTCAGAGTCAGAAGGATTGAAATAGTGAGTAAACATCTTGCCTTCTTTTTCGCTTGTTCTGTAAACAGTGATGGGCGAGAGGGTCTCAATGAGGACACGTTGATTGTATGGGGGAGGTTCTTCCAGCCAGAGATTAAGGAGATGAAGATTTTGCTTTTCGGGAAGGCTTGAGGCATGAAGGTTAATTGAGCGTTTTCTGTTGAGAGTATTGTAGAGAGAGACGATAAACTCATGAATGGGTGAGGCGATAACCCAAGTAATTGGGAAATAGAATTTAATGGTATTTTTTTCTTTATCTATTTCAGGTTTCCTGCCAGAGATGAGCCTGGAAAAGGTGAAAAGCTTTAGGCCTCGATTGCTTTCAGGGTCGATAATACCTTTTGAGTGCATTCTCACGGCAAAAGGTGTGTTTAAGTAATGATAGACAATTCCGTGGAGTATCTCATTATGATGAAAGGGAAGAGTGATTGATTCGGTGTCTCCAGTTAATTTAATCCGAAGCCGCATGTTTTATTTACCTTCCTTTTAAGATTCAAAAGTTTCAGTAGTTCTAACGGATTTTTTAACTGGACGAAGATATGTCCAATATTTATGCCTTGCCCCTTTTACATCTTTCATGTTTATCTTTATGTTAAATATTTTATTTGATCCATTCAAGTGGTTTTTAATCCATTTAGCTATAAAACATTCCACTTCCATTTTAACCAAGTTTATTCACTTGTATCAATAATTTTGCTTTTGGTCCATGCCCTGCCAGAATCGAGCCATTGTATCCCTCAAAAATTAAAAAAAAGGATGTAATTTTTCATTATTTCATGGCCTCACGCCTTTTTACTTCCACCTCAATTTCATTAAACAGGGCCCTAAATAGTTTTTCGTCGTAAATCTGTTTGGCACCTAATTTTGAGGAGCCACTCCAAGCAGAGGATTGGCCGTATTTTGTCTCGTGAATGTTGAGCCGGATCTCAGTAGAATTCTCGCTGAGTTTATTCACCATACAGCTAAGCTCGTATTCTTTGCCTTTATTTGGGACATAACCTAACATTAAGGCTTGGAAAGCCTGGCTCCCGGCACTTGTTTCTTTGGTAATTGAAGCTACAATTAAGCCTGAATCCATATCTGTATTTTTTATTATATATCCTTGATCCTGAAGTACGGTCAAACAGGCTCTGTATACTGTCTCATAATCGCTATCAAAAAGCTTAGTAGTGATCTGTCTTACCTGCATTGGTGATAATTGGGGTTCAGGTGTACAAGCAATATTGCTAATAAGGCAAATAACAATAAGGGCAAAAGAAAAAATAATCTGAGAAAGGCCTTTCAACATATCTAACCTCCTTTTGCCTTTCAGTCGGCTAAAATTTTGCCGAAATTACAGAATAGTCTTTGACTTTACCCTCTTTATCAAAGGTGATAATTAAATCAAAAGATTCTGTGGTAGCCGTGTTCATAGCTCTGTTACCATCAACAAATATTGCAGTGAATCCATCTCGGCCAGAGACGTATTTAAAAGACATGCGGTTATAGTTCCATACTTCGTCATCATTTTTATTTTTAGTAATTATGTTTGGTGCACCAAACAGTTTTAAAATTTCTTCCTGAGTTGTCTGACCCTTAATTATTTTTGTCTTTATCATGCCCACTGTTAGATTACTCTGTTGGGGAGTCAATTCATTATTAGGATATGTGGCGCAGGCAGCCAATAAGTTAGCGACAAAGAGAAAGGTGAAAATTGCTTTAAATCTGTTTCCCATCATCAAACCTCCGTATCTGTTTTTATTTTATGAATTTTCGATGTTTTTTAGAGCCCGGAGCAGCTCTTTTCTTAATTCTTCTTTTAGCCAAGTTGGTTTCAAGATCTTAACTCGCCAGCCAAAATGAAGCAGCCAGCAGACAAAATCTGGAGAGATGCTGATGTGCAATTTAAGGCGAACCCGGCCATCATCTTCAAAAAGGAGTCTTTGGCTTTTGTGCCAAACTCCTTCAGCCACCCATCGGCCAGCTTCTGGTTCAAATTCTAATTCTACCTCTTCTACTGATCTAGAACTTTGTCTATAAACTCCCCATACGTTGCCAAAGAAAGAATCAAGATCAAAATCCGATGGTATTTCGTAGGTTGAATCCAAAATTTCTAATTTTTCGATGCGATCAATATTAAATTCGCGAATTTCTTTCCTGGCATGACAGAAAGCTACCAGTTGCCAGGTTTTCAAATAAGGAATTATGCGGTATGGCTCTATAAGCCTAGTTGATATTATATTTCCCCGAGAAGCCGTTCGGTACAAAATCTTAACTTGCTTCCTTTGACTTAAGGCCTGGTGAAGTAAGGTTAATTTTTTAACCCGGTCTTTGCTTTCTGAGTACTCTGGAATATCTTCTGTAACTGCTTTTAGCATCGGCAGAGTTTCTTTGGGAAAAAGAGATTCCAGACGCGCTATTGCTGATGAGAGCTCATAGGTATCAATACCAGGCAGAGTCTGGCCTACCCGGGCAGCAAGAAGTAAAGCCAGTGCTTCGGAAAAAGAATAAGATATAGTTGGCAACCTGGGGATGCTTTTGAAATAATACCCATTTCCGTCATTTTGAAGATCAAGATGGAGTCTGTAACGAATCACCGTAAGGTCTTTCTGGATTTGTCTTTCGCTGACTTCATATTTTTCAGCCAGCGCTTTTCTTGTCCATCGGTGAGGAGCAACAGCGACATTTTGGATGATATCCAATAAGCGGGCTGTTCGGCGTATTTCCTCTAATCTTCCGCCCCCACCTTTAATGGCTTTTTCCCCTTTTTTCATTGTCCTCTTCCTTCTGCATTCTAATAATAACATTCAGGTGGGAACTCTGCGGTTCCCGTTAAAAAAATTTTTAAAGCCACATTTCAAGTTAGCAAAAACAGACGTTCAACCTTTCTAGATTAATTAATATTCAACTATTCTTATTTTATTGCAACTTCGTGGATTTTAGTCTCTGATGGGTAATTGGGCAGTACAGATAAAGATTTTATTGTAGATTAAAATGATGAAGATCAAGATAATTATCGTTTATTACTTTTAGTTTAATATTTGAAAATCTTTTATAGATAAATTAGCTTTTTGTTAGTTCAAAGGTCGACTAAATCAATAAACTAAACTTCTACACTCTTGTTTACAGCGCGGGGCTTTATATGAGTTCCTTTTTCAGGTTCATCAATAATCTTTTTCAACAAAGTTGCAGTCTGGCTGGGTTAATTTTCCCGATAAAAATATAAAAAATTTTTATATGAACAGCGGGGTTAAGGCCAAACCCGGCAGTCATTTCTTCTCGGGTTTTTTCTCCTGGCCCTCGACAAAGCGCTTGTATTCGAAAACTCCACCCGGCTGTGAGACCTCAAAAGCTGTAACTTCGCCTTTCTGGTCAACTATGAACTTAATCCGGGCTACTGAAACCTGCTTTAGATAAAACTCATCTCCCAGGTCAGGGATAAGTTCGTAAACCGGCTGGCCGGGTATGGTCAGGGTCAGGACATTGCCTTTCAGGTCAACCGACAGCCTCTGGTCCAGGAGCACGTAGGTCCCGACGAATTTCTTTAAGAAGTTCGGGTCGAAATATTTCTCGTCCGGTTTTTTCCTGAAAACTACCGGGTCAGCCATCGGTTCAAACGGCGCCGTCAGGGCAGCCACGTTGCCGTTGACGTCAGTCTGGAAGGTGAGCTTCATATCCTTGAAGGTCGGGTCCTCAGCCTGGAGGCCGTTAAAGGTTTCATAATGCCAGTGCTCCAGCGGAGTGGTTATCCCATTGTAGACAAAAGAAAGGCTCTTATCCTTAAAAACTACCTTTACTTCGCCGTAACCGGGATGAACGTAGGTTCCGGCATATTCTTCCAGGGGATGAGCCGGCCTGGTGCCTTTGATCTTTCTGGTCTGGGCCTTCTGCTCGGCTTTTTCGCCAACCTCTTCAGCCTTAGCGGCGTTGCGCACCGCCTCTCCGATCCAGTCCACGGGCTCCAGACCCAGTAATTTATCAGTCAGGGTTCTAACCAGAAGCTCAGGCAGGCCGGTGCCGTTCCTGTTGGTCAGAACCACGAAACCGAAGCCATCGTTGGGCAGCATGGAAACCAGCGCCGAAAATCCGTCTATATTTCCGCCGTGATGGACGCGAGGATGCCCCCGGTAGCTGTCAACAAACCAGCCGAGAGCATAGCTGGCATATCCAAGGTGAGTAGATGTCGGTGTCTGGGGAATCGGCGTGTATGGCAGGTGCAGGTCAGCCATGGTGGCCGGGTTCAAGATCTGTTTTTCGCCAAACTTGCCCGAATTAAGATGCACCACAAGCCAGTTGCTCATCTCGCGCACGCTGGAGTTAATAGAGCCAGCCGGTCCCATGTTGGTGATGTTGCGGAAAGGAATTTTCTCTATCTTTTTCTGACGGTAGGCATAGGGCTGGGCAAAATCCTGGTCTTTCTGTGAATCCAGTACTGAAAAGTTGGTCCTATTCATCTGCAGCGGGTTTAGCACCAGCTCTCTTATCGCCTCTTCCCAGGTCTTTCCGGTGAGCACTTCCAGCAGATACCCGGCCGTCAGGAACATCAGGTTGTTGTACTGGAATTTTTCTCTGAGGTCAGCGGTGAACTGAAGATAAGCCAGCCGCCGCACCAGCTCCTCCCGCGTTGCCTGGTAATTGTTGTACCAGAGAAGGTCATGACGGGGGAGACCGGAGCGGTGGGTGACTAAATCGCGGGGCGTCATTCTTTCAGTTGTCACCGGGTCCGACAGCTTAAACCAGGGAATGTAGGTGCGCACTGGCTGGTCCCAGCTCATCTTGCCTTCGTCAGTCAGACGGGCCAGGGCGAAAGTGGTAAAAGCTTTGCTGGCAGAACCGATGGCCAATAGGGTATCCGGCGTCATCGGCAGCTTGTTTTCCACATCGCGCAGCCCGTAGCCTTTAAGGAAAATTACTTCTTTACCCTTGACCACAGCCAGAGCTAAGCCCGGGACCTTGAGGTCAGCCATCGCCTTATTGATGACTGCATCCATGCCTTCCAGGATTTTTTTGGTCCGGGCCACCGGGTCTTCGCCTTTGCTCAGACTGAAGGAAAAAGTCTGGCCCGACTGGGTGAACTGGCCGCTCATTTTCTGTCCGCTTTCGTCCAGCTTTCCCTTGAAGACCGGATTTCCGGGAACGCCAGCGATGGCAAAGCTGATTTCACTGTCTGCTATTTTTATGTCGGTCAGCGGCAGGTCCACAGCTTTCTGGATGGGAATGGAGATAACGCCTTCCAGTTTCTTGTCGGCCGAAAGCTTAAAATCAACCAGAACTTCGAGCTTCATCCCGGGAAGCTCAATGGCTCCTTCCCAGTGGCCGGCAATTTTCTGGCCGGGATCACTGGTCTGAGCCATCAGCCCCGGGGTAAAAAAAGTAATCAGGAAGGACACAAGAATTCCCGCTACTATCGCCCTTAACTTTTTATTCATTTTGACCTCCGGAAAGATAATAAAAGTCACTCTTTGAGATTAGGTTATCAGCAGTCGGCCGATAAATCAATTGTTGCCGATATTACCGACGATAAATTCCAGCCCGAGACTTCAGCTTCTAAGAAGTTTTCTGACTTCTCTGAGGCCGGTAGTCGTCTGCCGGTAATCGTCTACTCAGATATATATCTACGGAAAAACACCCCAAAACGTTCTTTTTCTGCCCGTCAGACTGAAAAAAATTTGAAAAAAAATCAGCTCGGGGAACCTTTTTAGTCAGTTTTTCGTCTTTTCAGGTGTACGAACAAGAATTTTCTGTAATAATATCAATGTCAGGAGGCAATATGAGCTCGAACAGGATATCAGGAATCTTAAGAAGTAACCACATTCTGAGCCTATTACTGTTGCTACTGTTGACGGTGGTTTTTGGCGCCGGTTGTGAAGATTTTATCGATGCCACTTATAAATATGAGGAACCGTTCAGCCAGACTATAGCTGTTAAGGAACCCGGCTCCTTTTCCCTGTCTAACATCAACGGCTCCATCACCGTCACCAGCTCGCCCGCTATGGAAGTGGTCATCAAGGCCACCAAGCACGCCCGCTGGAGGAAGGAAGACCTGGATAAAGTCAGAATCGAAGTGGTCGGCGGGGAGAAGTCGGTCATCGTCGAAACCGTTCATGAAAAAAGAAACCTCCAGGTCAAGGTTGACTACGAGATTACCGTTCCGGAGAATATGGCCCTGGAACTGGTTAAAACAGTTAACGGCCGGGTTAACCTGAGCGGAAAGTTCGAACGAGCCCAGCTCCGGACCACCAATGGCAGCATCACTGCCCGGGGAGAAGTCAACTGGCTGGAAGCAGCCACCACCAACGGTAGCCTGGATATCATCCAGGTCAAGGGAAAGGTTGACCTCAAGACCACCAACGGCAGCATTAAATTAGAGCTGGATGAGGTCAGCGCTGACCTAAATGCCCGGACCACTAACGGCAGCATCACCGTCAGGCTGAAAAACCAGCCTGATGCTTATTTCAGCGCCCGGACCACTAACGGCAGCGTCAGGGTGGACTACCCGGTGACGATCGAGGGCACTATTACCAGACGAAGAATTGAAGGCCGGATGGGCAGCGGACAGGGTCCGAGGATTGAGCTTCACACCACCAACGGTTCTATCAGCCTGATGAAAATTTGACCAGGTTATTCGTGGGAAATAAGCCCAAAGGCAACTCTTGGATTCTTTAATCGCCCAGACCAACTGCCGGCAGGAAAAGAAGTATCAGCATATTTTTTCCCATGTCAGGCCGGCGGGAGTGTTGGCATCCCGCCTGAGACGAAACATGCTGGGCCGGCTTCAAGCGGAAAGATATGGACGATAGACGGCAGTAATTGTTCTATATCAGCCCGCCTGTTTTTGCCATGCCTCCCAGGTTAAGGATGAGCCGGGTCCAAATCGGCAGCCTGAGTCGTGGCTTCTATGTTTTAAGGTCAGAAACTGAAAAAAACCCTTTCCCCTGTTTTGATTTTGCTATCAAGCGCGAGAGTGCTTTTGTTGAAGAGAAAGATATCATTTAGGCATTGAGCCGAAACCAGCCCGGGCCCTATTCTTTGAGCGTCTTAGAAAGTTCCTCAATGGTCTGATGAAGGCGGATGACGATGACCGGGGTTTTGATATTCTCATACAGGATTTTGGAAGGATTCAGACTGGAGCCGTAGAAGGCGGCGTTAGCCTCCTGGTTCACCCTCAAGGTCCCGCCTTTTATTGAAACTCCGGCAAATAGACCCTTGCTCTTGGAGTAGGAATAGATTTCGGCTTCCATTTCTATATCGGTACTGGCCTCGGCGCTGCGACCGACCGGGCCAGCGGACACGCTCATGTCAGCTCCCAGGGTTATCTTGTTGGAAGCGATGTTTTCCACCCCCTGCCGGTTCTTAAACACCAGGACTATGTCGGCTTTCTGCACCCCTATCTGCCAGCCGAAACTGCCGCCGATGAGGTCTATGAATAGCGGATTGCTCCACTGGCCGTCCTTCCTTCTGACCATGACGATTCCCCGGCCGTACTGGCCGCCGATGCCCCAGGCGGCCTTAACCACTCCCGGGAAGATGGCCAGGCCTTCAGCCTTTTCCAGCAAACGGCCCGGGATGCCTTCTTCTTTCATGCTGGCCAGGTCTTTAATAACCTCAATGGCTCTGGCCACCCTTTCCTCGCCGGCGCCGCCCCTGGGGTTTTTCTGATCGCTGGCTGTGGACCAGGCGCCGGCCAGAGCTGGCAAGAGCACCATAAGCACCGCAATCAAAATAGTTTTACTGGCTTGCTTTTTCATTTTTTCCCTACCTTTTTTTAATTTTAATACCTTTGGCTCTTTTCAGCAACTTATATTGCTGCCGCCTGTTTCCTGACATTCCTTTCTATTCTATTTCCGGAATTCAAAAAATAGTTGCCAGAAAAGGGCCAATCGGATAGTTTAAACTAATCAGGCAACCAGGGTCGGATTTTTATCATGGATATTTTCGTCAGGTCTTTTGAAGTCATTGCTGCCCAGCTGGGAATCGCCCTGGTCGGGTTTTTTGTTTTCCGGGCTAAAATTCAGGATAAAGAAAGTGTCCTGAGGTTTCTGTCTACCCTGGGACTTGATTTAGCCCTGCCCTTCCTTTCCTTCAGCGTCATCCTCAAGAATTTCAACCCCCGGGCTTTTCCCGACTGGTACATTTATCCCCTGTGGTGGCTGGGGCTGACCGCCGGCCTGGGTTTGCTGTCGCTTTTATTTACCCTGATGTCCAGGAACGGCAAGGAATTTTTTCTATCACTGTTTTTCCAGAACGGCATTTTCTTTCCGGTGGCCCTGATGAGCGGTCTGTTCGGTTCTGATTCGGCCGAGGTGGCGGTGCTGTTTATCTTCATGATGTTCTATCCCAGTTTTTTCTTTGTGGCGATACCGGCTGTCCTGGGGATGAAGCAAAAGGCCAGGTGGCAGAGGCTCATCAGCCCGGTCTTTATAGCCACTGTCCTGGCCATTGTCATCAAGCTGGCCGGTTTTGAAGGCTATCTCCCGGGTTTTCTCAAGGGCACTTTTCAGGCGATTGGTTCGCTCTCGACCCCAATTATTTTTCTGATACTGGGCGGGAATATCTATCTGGACCTGGCCGGAACAAAAAAGTTTTATGCCGGGAAAGCCCTGTGGTTTGTCTTGATTAAAAACATCATCTTCCCGGCCCTTGGGCTGCTGGCCATCAAGCTCTTCCGGATTCCCCATCCTCTGTCTTTTATTTTAATTTTGCAATGCGCTGTGCCGCCGCTGACGGCCGTGCCGGTCCTGGTTGGCCGGGCCGGGGGCAACCGGGCTTTTGTCAACCAGTTGTTTGTGGCTTCGGCTCTGGTGTCTATGGTCAGCCTGCCCTTATTCTTGTACATTTTTAAGAAGCTCGGCTTTTGATTTGCTATCTTCCAGGATTTATTAAAAGTTGTTTGACCAGGAAGGCTCTAATTTCTGCTCGGTTCAGGAAAACCTGGATTCCCGGGTCGCTCAGTCTCTCTGGTTATTGAGTAATAAGATTTCCCCGAAGCATTATTTATTATGCCATCGACCAGAGCTGGTCTGAAAGTTTCCTTATCCGGCTTAACGCATTGGTGCTTTTAGATTACAGGCTAGAATCGGCAAGATCAGCGGAAATTCTGGATAACCGGAAAAGTGGATTCTTGAACCCAGATATTTTTTCTCTTGACCGGAAGACAATTAAAGGGTAAAAAAAGAGGCGGAAATTCAGCCAGGAGGAGGGCTTATGGCCGAAAAAAGAACCATCAACCGGAGAAAATTCCTGGGGACGGCGGCCGGAACCGTAGCCGGAGTGCTGACTCTGGGGAGTTCTGTTCCAGCCTCAGCCCGGGCCGGAAAAAAAGAAGAAAAAGCCGGAGCTTTAATCACCAGAACTCTTGGCCGGACCGGATATAAAGTGCCCGTCGTTTCTATGGGCGTGATGAACGCCGATAACCCGGAACTGGTCCGCCGGGCTTATGAAGCCGGAATCAGGCATTTTGATACCGCCTATGGCTATCAACGCGGGCGCAATGAAGAAATGGTCGGGCGGGTGCTGGTGGAAGAGCTAAAAGTCAGGGACAAGGTTGTCATCGCCACCAAGATCAACATCAGGCCACCGCAGCGCAGCCTGCCTGCCGAAGAAATCAGGGAAATGCACCGCAAGATGATTGACGAGAGCCTGCGCCGGCTCCAGACTGATTACGTTGACATTCTTTATTCCCATGATGTGTCCGACCCGGCCTGGCTTAAGAATCCGGCGCTGGTCGATTCTCTGCTGGAAATAAAGGAGAAGAAGAAGGCCCGGTTCATCGGTTTCTCCACTCACCAGAATATGAACGAAGTAATCAAGACAGCTATGGAGATGAAAATCTACGACGTCATCCTTACCACTCTGAATTATTCTCTGTTTGATTATACCGAGTACCTGGAAACCCTTAAGACAGCCGCGGCTCAGGGAATCGGGCTGGTGGCCATGAAGACCCAGTGCCAGCAGGCCTGGTACCGGGAATCAGTCCCGGCCGAAATGAGGCGTTTTTACGAGGGGCCGGTAATCCACAGCGCCCTGCTGAAATGGGTGGTCCGCCATGAATTCATCGCCACGGCTGTTCCCGGGTTTACCACCTTTGAGCAGCTTTATACCGATATGCCGGTGGCCAGCAGCCTGGATTACACGGAAGAAGAAAAGAAATTCCTGGAAGACCGCCTGGTCAGGACCCAGATGGCCGCGGTCTGCCGGGCCTGCGGCCAGTGTCAGCCGACCTGCCCCAAGGGTGTAGACATTCCCAACTTGCTCCGGGCTCACATGTATGCCGGGAGCTACGGCAACCTCTACCAGGCCAGAGAAACCCTGGACAGCCTGGAGGCGGCCAGGTCGGTCCAGGCCTGTTCTGACTGCGCTGTATGCGCTGCCCGTTGTGTGCGGGGCGTTAACATTGCCCGCCGCCTGGATGAGCTTAAAACTCTGCTGGCCTGAGCCCGGTGAGCGAAAGATTCTGAATTTTTAGCTAACGGCAATAAAGAAGAGGCCAGGGATTTTATTGAAATTTTTCCTGGTGTTCCGACTCAAATTGTTGAAGGCTGAAGACGAGCTTAAAGCGGAGCGGGGCCAGTTAAATGAGAGCAACCTCGGGTAGAGCAAATTAAAAAAGGCCAATAAAAATTAGATTAAAGATGAAATAAAAAAGAGAAAGGAATAAAGAATTCAGTGCGGCCTGGTATGATTAAACTGAAAATTAAAGACGGTCTTTCGGTCATTTTTCTTCTGGGACTGGTCATCGTCCTGGTAGTACTCTCCAGCACCCAGGTCAGCAGCCAGCAGCAGCGGCTGGAGACCGGTCTTAAAGAAAAGATTTCTTACCGGGCGCCGGCCTTATCCAGGGTGGTGATGGGTTATTACCCGACCTGGAAAAGGGCGGAGTTCAGCCACAGCCAGATTGATTTTACCAGCCTGACCCACCTGGCTCAGGCCTTTACCAAACCCGACAGCGACGGCAACCTGGTGGTCGACTCAAATTACCTCTACCCGGAACTGGTTGCGGCCGCCCACAGCCATTCAGTTAAGGTTATCATGAGCATCGGCGGCTGGGGCAATTGCCAGGGCTTCCCGCCGACGGCCGCCTCCCCAGAAAAACGAAGCCGGTTTATCAACCAGGTTGTGGAATTCTGCCGGCAGCACGACTACGACGGGGTGGACCTTGACTGGGAGTTTGTCTCCAACGAGCAGGAAAGCCAGAATTTTTCCGACCTGGTGCGGGAGCTGTCAGCGGCTCTCCGGGCCATGGACCCGCCGCGCCTGCTGACCATGGCCGCACCGGCCGGGCCTTACTGGGGGCGCTGGATTAATTACGAACAGCTCCATCCCTATTTCGATTACATCGCCCTGATGACCTACGATTACCACGGACCCTGGTCAGACCATTCCGGCCACAATTCCCCCCTTTATACCTGCCAGAACGACCCCTGCGGTTCGTTCGATGACAGCTTCAGCTACGCCGTTATCAGGGAAATTCCGCTGGAGAAACTGCTCCTGGGAATTCCCTTTTTCGGGCGGTCGTTCAACACCGGGAAACTGTACGCGCCGTCAACTCAGAGCGAATACTATAACTATTCCAACATTCAGAAACTGCTGGCTTCTGGCTGGAAGTACAACTGGGATTTCTGCAGCCAGGTGCCGTTCCTCCTCAGTCCCTCCAGGACTACTCTGCTGTCGTTTGACGATATCCGGTCAGTTTTCCGCAAGTGCCGCTACGTGCTGGACAAGGGCCTGGGTGGAGTTATCATCTGGGAGGTTACGGCCGACTGGCATAACGGCCGACCGGAACTGCTGCAGACAGTGGCCAGGACTTTCCGCACCCCGGTTAAGAAATGACCGGGCCCGGCCTTACCCGAGATTTCAACCCTGATTTTCGCTCCAGGTTTTTCCTGTTTCCAGGATTTTTCCAGGCGCGGCCGTGGTAGCCGACTTGCTTTTCCCGGTTAATCAATTATTCAGGACGGCCAATAAGACTTTTTAGTGGTTGAACGCAGGTCAGTCCTCCCAGATTAGAGGCTCTTGACATAGGCCCGGCCTGAAGGCTGGTCGCAATTTTATCTTATATCTTGTAATGAGAAAAATGGCCCAAGATAAAAGGTGAAAAAATTCTTAAAATCGTGAATAATAAATTCAAGAGAAAAGAACAGACAGTGAGGTTTTTATGGAAAGGAAAAAAATCTCCTCGTTATTGGTTGCTTCGTTTCTGGCTTTAGCCTTAGGACTTCTAACCGCAATCATCGGACTGGCTGAAGCCCGGACCCGGGACAGGGCCAAACACCACGATTTTTTCCCAATCTCAGTCTGGTACACCGGGGGCACAGTCCGGGCCCCGATGATTGAACCGGTCACTGCTAAATCCCGGGCCGAGTGGAAAAAAGACCTGGAGCAGATTAAAAAGCTGGGCTTCAACACCGTCCGCTGCTGGCTGGAATGGGCCTACAACGAGAAGGAAGAGGGTAAATACGATTTTTCCAGTCTGCAATTGCTGACTGACCTGGCAGCCGAAGTCGGGCTGAAAGTCATCTGCCAGGTTTACGTAGATTCGGCCCCGGAGTGGGTCGGCCAGAAATATCCCGATTCGGCTTTCGTTGCTTCCAACGACCTCAAGGTGCACTCCCAGTCAGCACCGGGATTCTGCTTTGACCATCCTGGCGTCCAGGAAAAAATTCTGGAATTTTTCAGCGCCGCGGCCCGGGCCGTCAAAAACAAACCGGCCTTTTATGGCTGGGACCTGTGGAGCGAGCCCCATATCATCAACTGGTCGGAAGTCTACCACCTGGGTGACCTGAGGTACGTCCAGTTCTGTTACTGCCCTTCAAGCCAGGCCCGCTTCCGGGAATGGCTGAGGAAAAAATACGGAAGCATTGAAAAACTCAACCAGGCCTGGCACCGGACTTTCAGGACTTTTGAGGAGGTGGGACCGCCCCGCTTCGGTACCATCCTGACCTACACCGACTACGTTGACTGGCAGGAATACATTTCCGACAAGCTGGCCGAAGACCTGGCCCTGAAAGCCCGGGCCATCAAGAAAGTTTTTCCGGAATCGGTGGTCACCAGCCACTCGGCCATTCCTGGTCTGTTCAGCCGGCCATCCTGGGACGGCACACCGGATGACCGGAAAATGAACGACAGTGTCGATTATTACGGCGTTTCGATCTATCCCAAACATGCCGGCGCCGCGAGACCCTGGTCGCCGTTCTTCCGGGCAGCCGGGCTGGATTTTGTCCGGTCGATGAGCCTGAAGAACGAGGGGTTTTACGTGGGCGAGCTTCAGGCTGGCTACGGTGTTTTCGGGATGAAGGTCAGCCTGCCGGTTACGGCGGCCGACCTGCGCGACTGGATGTGGAGTATGGTGGCTTATGGCGCCAGGGCCATTAATATCTACGCTTATTACCCGATGAGCTCCGGCTACGAAGCCGGCGGCTACGGCTTGATTGAACTCGACGGGAAAATCACCCCCCGGGCCGAAGAAGCCGGGCGGATTGCCCGGACCATCAGTCAGAACCTGAGCCTTTTCCTTAAAGCCAGACCACCAAAGGCTGAGATTGCCATCGTCTATAATCCGCTTTCGCACATGGTTGGCGGCCAGCAGACTTTCACTTCCGAAGGCCAGCCAGTCGGTTACAACAACCTGAGCGAATCGCTCCAGGGTGTGCACCGGGCTTTCTTCGAGCGGGGCTTAAAGGTTGATTTTATCCACGTCCGTGACCTGAAGGAGAAAGCTGCCGGTTACCGGCTGCTTATCGCCCCTTACCCGGTGATGATTTCGCAGCCTTATGTTCAGGACCTTATAAGGTACGTAGAACAGGGTGGAACGCTGCTGGTTGAAGCTCGGGCCGGCTGGATTGACGAGAAGGGCTTTGCCTTCCCGGTCATTCCCGGCGGGGGCCTGGACAGGGTGCTGGGCTGCCGGGAAGCCCGGTTGCTGCCCGTCCCGAAAACAGGCCAGATGACCATAAGCCAGAGCCACCCAGCTCTGCCCTGGCTCAAACCGGGAGATACGCTCGATACGGTGTTTTTTGAAGAAACCTTTGAAGTTACCGACAACAAAGCCCGGGTGCTGGCCACCAGCCCCGAAGGACAGCCGATGCTGGTCCTGGCTCCTTACGGGAAAGGCCAGGCCATAATAGCCGGTTCCTTCCTGGGCTCGGCCTATCATCATTTTCGTAACCCTAACAACGGGAAATTCCTGGTCGGCCTGGCCGAATGGCTGGGCCTAAGGCCTGAGCTGGAAATAGAATCGCGGCCGGAAAAGGCAATCATCGAATGTCGCTCACTGGAAGGCCCGGATTACCGCCTGCTGTTTGTTTTTAACCGCGAAGAAGAAAAAGCTGCGGCGGCTCTTACCACCAGCTGGCCCTGGCCCGGGGTTGAGCTCAAGAACCTGGAAACGGGAGAAAAAATTCCTTTCAAGCAGGACCAGAACAGGCTGAGCTTCAACCTGGAGCTGGAGCCTCAGGGGGTTGTGGTTTTACTGGCCAGAAAAAGTTGAGCCTGTTTGTAGGGCCAGAATTGGTTATGGCGGGAAATTGGGTTGGAAGTAAAAAATACCTTAAAAAGTAAGTAGATGAAGAAAAGAATAGGAAACGGATCATACCGCGAAGAGGTGAGCGGCTGGTGAAAGATGAAAACGGGCCGGGAACTTGAAAGAAAGAAGAGGAGAGAGAAGGAAAAAATTAATACGAAATGTGAATCGAAAATAGAGTGTAAAGAAGTAAAAGCTTGAGCCCGGGCCAGGAAATTGGAACGGAGCGACAGGAGAGAAAAATGCCGGGGATTAAGAAGCTGAAAAAGATTAAGAAAAATCAAATTGTTAAGGTGAAGAAAAATAAATTGTCCCCAAACTTAAAGCCGCTGGTCGGGGCCATTGACCTCGGCGGTACCAAGATAGCCTCGGCTTTATTCAGCCTGACCGGCCGGCCACTTTTCAGGTCCCGGGTGCCGGTGGCGCCGGACGGCGGTCTGGCCGTGCTGGATGAAGTCATTTCTCTTTATTACCAGCTCGAAGCCGAAGCCGGCAAATTAAGGGGACAACTCAGGGCCGTGGGCCTGTGCGTTCCCGGGGTGGTTAACCCGGCCACCGGCCTGGTCTGGGCCCCAAACATTCCGGGCTGGAAGGATTTTCAATTATTGAAGCATCTTAAAAGAAATATCGCCTGTCCGGTGTCCGTGGTCAGCGACCGGACGGCCTGCGTTCTGGGCGAGACCTGGAAAGGAGCGGCCAGGAATAAAAAGAACGTCATCTTTCTGGCCGTGGGCACAGGAATTGGCGCCGGACTTATGGCCGAAGGAGTGGTCATTCATGGTGAAGGCGACCTGGCCGGGGCCGTGGGCTGGCTGGCTCTCAACCGGGAATATAAAGCCGGGTATGCCGAGACGGGCTGCTTCGAATGGGAGGCCTCTGGCGGAGCCCTGGCCAGAAAGGCCCGGGAGTTACTGGCTCGAAACCCGTACCTTCTTCCGCGGCCGGAAAAAGCTCAGCCAGCGGCGGATGAGGTGGAAATTATCTGTGAAGCGGCCCGCCAGGAGCGGGTTGAAGCCCTGGAGCTGGTGCGGGAAATCCAGGATTACTTAGCCATGGGCCTGGCCAACCTGGTTTCCACTTTTAACCCGGAGGTGGTGGTCCTGGGCGGCGGGTTGTTTAAGTCGCCCGACCTGTTTTTTGAACCGCTCAGAGAAAAGTTCAAGAGATGGGCTCAACCGCTGGCCGCCAGGAGCGTCAAACTGGTTCTATCAGCTCTGGGCCAGGAAGCAGCTCTCTATGGCTGCGCCCGTTCGGCCTGGTTAGAAATAGAAGCACTGGGTGGCCAGGATTAAAAATATGAAACCGGCCAGGGCTTCCGGACTGGCGCCGTAGAATGAATCAGGTAGCCGGGCTTCCTGGAAATTAAATCATGATTATCGTCTTAAAAGAGGAGAAGACAAAACCAAGGATAAAGGAGAAAGAACATGTCGGCTGAAAAATACCTGGACAGGATCCAGAAAATAATCGGCAAAATTCAGAAGACCCAGCTCCAGAAAATCCGGAAGGCCGGGAAGATAATAGCTGAAGCCATTGCTTCCGGCCACCGCGTTTATCTTTTCGGCAGCGGGCATTCAGTGATTCCGGTCATGGATGTCTTTCCCCGCTACGGCAGCTTTGTCGGCTTCTATCCGCTCTATGACCCGCGGCTGATGTGGCATAACGTCATCGGACCCGGCGGGGCCCGGGAATTGCTCTGGATAGAACGCAAAGAAGGCTACGCCAGGGTTTTCCTGCAGAGTTATTCCCTTCTTCCGGGTGATGTGGTGGTCATCTTTTCCCATGGCGGCCGGAATGCCGCCCCGGTTGAAGTGGCTCTGGAAGCCAGAAGCCGCGGCCTTAAAGTGATAACCGTTTCCAGCCACCAGAACCTGAAAATTTCCCGACCCTCCCATTCTTCGGGCCGGTTTCTGGCCAACCTGGCTGACGTGGCCATTGATAATTGCACACCTCCGGAAGATGCCCTGGTTGATGTCGGGAAACCGGAAAAAATTGCCGCCGGCTCGACTGTAGCCGCGGTCTCGGTGGCCATGGCCCTGGTGGCAGAAGCCGGGACCATCCTGGCCAGGGAGGGGAAATTGCCGCCGACCTTTGTTTCGCCTAACGTTCGGGGAGTGGCTCCAGACCACAACGACCGCGTCTACCAGGCTTTTACCGATTTTTTCTACGGCCGGCCAGCTCCTGAAAACATTCCGGAAGAGGGGGCCTCAGCCTTTTTTGAAGCCGGGGCAGGTAAATCCCCGAAGAAAAAGATGAAAAAGATGAAAAAATAGCCGCTGGCTTTGAGGGAAGGCCAGGAGGTGCCCGTGATGGTTTTAAGGGAAAAAGGAGTTAACGATGGAAAAAAGCTCTAACTCTCAGCCGGAAAACGCCGCCGCTTCCCGGCTGGCCTGGAAACTGACCGCGGCCAGTTCTTCCAGCATCTTTGTTTTCGGCATTGTCATGGCCATACTCGGGGCTATCCTGCCGCAGCTCGTGGACCGTCTCAGCCTGCAGCGGGCGCAGGCCGGAAACCTGTTTTTCTTCATGAACCTGGGTATGCTGGCGGCTACTCTGTTTTTCGGGCCGGTGGTCGACCGCTTCGGTTTCAAGCTGTTGCTGGCCCTGAGTTCGCTGCTGGTCGGCCTGTCTTTCACCGGGCTGGCTTTTTCTTCAACTTATGACCTGGTCCTGCTATCGGTCATCTTTCTCGGACTGGCCGGCGGAGTGCTGAACGGCGGCAGCAACGCCCTGGTCAACGACCTCAACCCTGACCGCCGGGCGGCAGCTTTGAATTTCCTGGGCGTCTTTTTCGGTTTCGGGGCGATGCTGGTGCCGCTGATTATCGGCGGCTTTTTGAGACAGCTCGGGTTGCGCCCGGTCATCCTGATAGCGGCCGCCCTCAGCCTGGTGCCTTTTATCCTGTTTTCTGTATTCAGCTTTCCCCGGCCCAAGCAGCCCCAGGGTTTTCCTCTCAAAGACGTCAGGAAAATCATAAGTTCGGGGCTGCTGTGGCTGGCCGCCTTCATCCTGTTTTTCCAGTCGGGGAATGAATTTTCAGTGGGTGGCTGGTTGAGCAGCTATTTCCAGGAAAGGTTCAATTTCAGCCTGAGCCAGTCGGCTCTGGTGCTCTCCGGCTACTGGTTTTTCCTGATTGTTGGCCGCTTTCTCTACCCGGGGTTAAACCGATTCTGGAAGAGAGAAACGGTGGTGCTGGTAAGCGTGGCCTTGGCCCTGGTCGCGGTGGCCGGTCTAATTCTAAGCCCCCTGAACTCTCTGGCGGTGGTTTTCGCCCTGTTAATCGGGCTGGGCTTTGCGGCCATCTACCCGACCACCCTTTCGGTCATAGGCGAAAAATTTCCGGCCTTTTCCGGCACAGCTTTTTCCCTGGCCATCAGCATCGGCCTGGTCGGCGGGATGCTTTCACCCTGGCTGATCGGGCGGGTGAGCCAGGGTTATTCGCTGCAAACGGCTCTGCTGGTGCCGCTTTTTAACCTGACGATGATTCTGATATTACAGTTGATTATCAGGAAGAAGGTGATGGCCTGAAAGACCGGTCAGCATCTGATTGCCAGGAAATGGCTGGATGAAACAGGCTCAAAAATAAAATGAAAAGAGCTGGCGACCGGAATACAATAGAACTCAGAGAGCAACGAGCCTTGGGTTATGAGCGGTGGCCGTGACCTTATAAAGGCTCCATTTAAAATCATGACAGGAGGTGGCCGATGAACCGGGTTAAGAAAGGCTGGCCGTTATTTCTGGCGTTCCTGGCCGTTGTTTTACTGCTGGTCGTAGCCCTGGAGCCTCAAAGCCGTGAAATCGAGCTGATTGTCCGGGGCGATGACATGGGAATGACCCAGGCGGCCAACCAGGCCTTCGAACTGGCTTTTCGACAGGGGATTTTGACCGCCGGGGGACTGATTGTGCCCTCACCCTGGTTTGAGGATGCCGCCCGACGCTGCCGGGAAAATCCGCAGTGGTCGGTAGGGGTCCACCTGTGTGTTAACGCCGAGTGGAAGGATTACGGATGGCGTCCGGTTCTGCCCTATAACCTGGTGCCCAGCCTGGTTGACAGGGACGGCTATTTTTTCCCGACAGCCGCGGCTTTTTTAAATAACGGGCCAAAGGTGGAAGAGGTAGAGAAGGAATTGCGAGCCCAGGTGGAAAGAGCCCTGGCCCGGGGCCTTAAGCCCGATTATCTCGATACCCACATGGACAGCCTTGAGACCAGGGATGAATTCCGGGCCGTGGTCAGGAAGTTAGCCCGGGAATACGGGTTGCCTGTTTCTGGTGAGTGTGGCGAGGACCGGGAATTTTTCGATATTTATGCCGTCAGGCCGGAACTTAAAGAAAAAGTCTTGATAGAAAAACTGCAGACGGCTAAACCGGGTCTTTACCTGCTGGTAGTCCACCCGGGACTGGATACCCCGGAAGAAAGAGCCATCGTTGATTTGAACCCCGACGGCCTGAAAGATGTCTATAAATACCGTTCGGCCGAGGTCAGGGCTATCACCAGCCGGAAAGTTAAGAAGGTGATAGCCAGCAGGAAAATCAAGCTTCTCAGCTATCGTGACCTCAGGGAACAGGGCCGGGTCAAATTCAATTAAGAAGCAGGTTAATGGAGTTACCAGAAGTTCGCTGGCGGATTAGCCGGCCCCATCCTCATTGATAACTGGCAGTTTGTGGTTGAAAGGAAATCTGGCGGCTTAAGTCGGTTATGGGCGGAGTTTTGAAGCTAAATGCTCCCGACTTATGGTCGTGTGCCCATTAAGAGGAATCGGCCTAACAGATAAAATTATGGCCAGCGTTCCCAAACCGGGATTGAGAAACGAGCCATCAGATTCTACTGAGTTAGATAAAGACCGCTGGCAAGAGCTGTCACAGGGCCGGTGAAGATATTTTCCGGACAGGCTGAAGCAGCTTTTCTGGATGATAGCGATAACTGAACATAGACGTTGACCTCGAGACCGGAAAGAAGCCAATCATAATCTTACTTGCTGGGGGTTAAAAATGGTAAAATTTATTAATTGACAGAATAATGAAGCCGGAGAGGTAATTCCATGACGGAATTAATCATCAGGGGAAATTTAATCCTGCCGGACCGGGTGATAGAAAACGGCTGGTTATTACTAAAGGCTGGCCTGGTAGAAGAAATCAGGGAAGCCAGCCAGGTCCCAGACCGACCGGGGGCCGAAGTCCACGATTACCGCGGGCACTGGGTTTCACCGGGGCTGGTTGATGTCCATCTGCACGGAGCCCTGGGTGAAGAAGTCATGGATGGTCGGGTTGATGGCCTGAGGAAAATCGCCGCCCACCAGGCTGCCTGCGGCGTCACCGCCTTTTTCCCGACGACCCTGACTGCACCCCTGGAGACGGTTATCAGGGCTATCGAGGCGGTAAAAGAGGCGGCTTCGCTTGACCTGCCTTCCACCATCGCCGGCATTCACCTGGAAGGACCCTATGTCAGCCTCAAAAGGAAGGGCGCCCAGGACCCGAAGTACGTGCGCGAAATCCAGCCCGATGACCTCAGGACGCTGATTGCAGCTCTTGGGCCTCTGAAGACGCTGATTACCATCGCTCCCGAAGCCGGTCAGAACCTGGACTATATACCACGGATGGTCGAGGCTGGCTGGACAGTGTCCATCGGTCATTCAGACGCCACCTACGATGAAGCCAACCGGGCCATCGCCGCCGGGGCCAACCACGCCACCCATCTGTTCAACGCCTGGCGGGAATTTCATCACCGGGAACCGGGCGGTCTGGGAGCGGTCCTGGACAGCGACCGGGTCTTTGCCGAATTAATTACTGACGGCATCCATGTTCACCCCTCGTTTGTCCGTCTGGCCGTATTCCGCAAAAGTCCGGACCGCATCTGCCTGGTAACTGATTCGCTCAAAGCCGCCGGTCTTCCCGACGGAGTTTATGACTGGGGCGACCTGCAGATTGTGCTCAAAGGGGCTGAGGTCAGGCTCAAGGATTCCGGGGTGCTGGCCGGCTCGGTCCTTCACTTAAACCATGGAGTGAGGAATGTCCTGAAGTGGACTGGACTGTCTCTGCCTCAGGTCATCCGCATGGCATCGCTGACCCCGGCCGAGAGCGTCGGTTTTGACCGGGTCATGGGAAGCCTGGAAAGGGGGAAAATAGCCAACGTGGCCGTCTTTGATTCCAACCTGGAAACGGTGGCCACCTACTTAAAAGGCAAAAAAGTTTTCCCTGAAAGGGAAGGGGAGTGAGAGAATGAAAAACAAAATTTTGTTCGGATTGAGGGCGAATTCCCGGGGCTGGCTTCTGGCAGTTGTAGCTGCGGTCATCTTCTGGGCGATAGCCAGCAGCCAGGGCTTCGGGCAAACGGTTAAAGGGCCAGCCGAAGGAAAGCTACCTGGTTTTGAGTTCAAGTTCCAGCCGGCGCCGTCCAACATGGCTGGATTTCCTGAGTGCGCTTTTACGCGGCCCTTCGGCTATAAAATGGAGAAATACGGAAGGACGGCAGCTGCCGGCAACATAGATAATAACCCGGAAGGCAGCGCCTGCCCGGTGGGCGGGCTGGGAGCCGGGGGCTATGAGTGGACCATCAGCGGTAATTTTCGCTACTGGTTCTTAAAATCAGGCTGGTACGTGGACGACCGGCTGCCGGCCGATGCCTTCCACCTGTTCCTGAAAAAGGGAAATCAAAAAATCGTGCAGACGATTTCCGCCGATAAACCTGACCAGGTGCTGCAGAGCTGGAGCTGGGGCCTGGCTCCAGGAAGCGGTGATTACTTTGCCCTTTACCCCAAGAGCGGTTTTTCTTTTGAAAAGAACCAGAAATGGCCAGTGCGCCTGGCGGTAGTCCAGTTCTCGCCGGTCATTCCCCATAACTACCGGGAAAGCAGCTACCCGGTGGCCATCTATAAGTGGATAATTCATAACCCATCCCGGACCGAAGTTGAAGTTTCGCTGATGCTGACCTGGGAGAACATGGTCGGCTGGCAGGCGGTCTGGCCGGGCGGTTCTGTGCCCCAGACTCAGTTCATCTGGGATAAAAAAAGCCAGGGGAGTTACAGCGAGTTTGTCAGCGAGGGGCAGAAGAAAGGTATCATCTTCAGGCGAAAAGGACTGGACCTTAAAACAGGCAATGCCCTTGCCGGCACCATGGGCCTGGCCGCCCTGGAAATTCCCGGGGCTGAAATCACCTATCTCACCGATTTTGACCCGACCGGCGACGGCCAGGAGGTGATGGGCCCTTTTTCCGGCAGCGGACGGTTACCCTCAGGAAAAGCTGCCACCGTTTCCAGAACTGGCCGCACGGCTTCAGCCCTGGCCGTGTCCGTAAAACTCAAGCCTGGACAGAAGGTGGAAGTACCCTTTGTTGTCAGCTGGGATTTTCCCTACTACGAATTTGAAAAAGGCGTCAAATACCGCAAGAAATACACCGAATTTTTCGGTGGGGACGGGCAGCAGGCCCTGAAAATAGCCTTTGAGTCCCTCGACCGGTACGCCGAGTGGGAACAGGCCATTGACAGCTGGCAGAGCCGGATTCTCGGCCAGAAAAACCTTCCTCCCTGGTTTAAGCAGCTCCTGTTCAACGAACTGTATGTGCTGTCAGAAACCGGAATCTGGGAGGCGACCACCGACCTTTTTACTTACCTGGAAAGTGCTGATTACCTGATGTACGGAACCTTCGACGTTGATTCCTACTGCTGGCAACTGCTGGAACTGTGGCCGGAGCTCGAGTTGAAGAACATCAGGTTTTTTGCTCAGACCATCAAGATGCTGGACCCGGCTTATAAGATTTACCAGTACAATCAGACTTTTCCTCATGAGGTGCCGCCCGACAAGAAAGGATATTACTGGAATGTCAATAAAGAACCGGGCATGATACCCCACGACCTGGGCTCGCCCCGGGTGAGACCGTGGGTGGTCCTGAATGCCTTCGACTGGCAGAACGGAAACGTCTGGAAGGATTTGAACCCCAAATTCCCGCTCCGGGCCCTCAGGGATTATCTGGCGGCCGGAAAGGAAGACACCGATTTCCTGCGAGAAGTTTTTGCGGCCTCAGTCCTGGCCCTGGATACCCTGGAACGGAAGTTCGGCGACCCGGTCTCCCACATCCCGCAGAATGAAGCCATACCCGACCAGACCTACGACACCTGGCGGATGAAGGGCAGCAGCGCCTATGTCGGCCTGCTCTGGCTGTCGGCGCTTAAAGCTACAATCCGGCTGGCTGATCTGCTGCTGGAGAAGGGCTTCAGCCAGGTTGACGGCCTGAGCCTGGATAAGATTCAGAAAAAATATGCGGACTGGCTCCAGGCCGGAAAAACGGAGGTCCAGAAGTTATGGAATGAGGAAAAGGGCTATTTTCATATTGACAGCCACAACGACGATATCATGACCGACCAGCTTTTCGGGTTGTGGTACGGAAGCCTGCTCGGGCTGGAAGATAAAGACCCGGTGGTCAGCCGGGAACAGGTGACCAGGGCCCTATCTACCATTTTCCGCAACAACGTGGCCAGCTTCGGCGACGGCCTGATGGGAGCAGTCAACGGTCGGAGCGCTTCGGGTGAACAGCTCCTGAGCCAGCAGGGCGATGAAGTTTGGGTTGGAACTTCCTACGCTTTTGCTTCCAACTGCCTGCTTCACGGGCTGAAAAAAGAAGCCTGGCAGACTGTTTACGGCCTGTACCGGGTAGTCTGGAGTCCTGAGGGCCAGGGTTATTTTTTCAAGACTCCCGAGGCTTACCTGAATCCGGAAGAAAAGGTCTGGAATAACCCGGCCAGTAAATACGGTCAGAACCTTTTCCGGGCGATGAAATACATGAGGCCGGGTGCGGTCTGGGCCGTTTATCGGTCCTGGCTTCAGACTGAGAGGTAAAGATAGTTCCCGATGAATGGAAATTCTCCCTGCCGGGCTCTTAAAATTGACCGGGCCGGGGTGAGGTGCCAGGACCGGGGCAACGGATCTTTTGCCAGTTTGCCAGAAGAGTGGTGGAGACAGCTTCTTTTTTCAATTCCCGGGTTCAGAAACCGGAGAGGGAAATTCTGGCTCCTTCCACTTTATGTTTCCGGGCTGCTTGGGGTGAGATGAAACGGGGCCGCTGATTGGGAGAAATGATGTGTTCTATAAGAGCCAAGGTTCGGGTCGATTGATTCTTAATTTCAAGGTGATAATATTGAGTATGAGATGAGCCAGAAAAAGCAGGCCAGAGAAATCAGCTCCAGGGAAAAAAAAGTAAGTCATCGTAGCAGTCTGATGATTCTTCTGGTTCTACTAGTCTTCATAGCCAGCGGCTTCCTGGCCTATAAATTCTGGCTGCAGCCGGAGTCTTCCTGGACGGGCTTCTGGAAAAAGCAGGGAGTGGACAGGCCTAATGTCCTGCTGATAACGCTCGACACCACCCGGGCCGACCACCTGCCGCTCTATGGTTATAACGGGGTTCAAACCCCGCACCTTAACGAACTCGGTCAGAAGGGGGTGGTTTTTGACCAATGTGCCACCACCGTGCCCCTGACCCTGCCGGCTCACTGTTCAATTTTGACGGGCTATTATCCGCCCTATCACGGGGTCAGAGTTAACGGCAACAATGCCCTGGCCGATGGTCAGCTCACGGCGGCTGAGATTTTTTCCGCTGCCGGTTACAAAACCGCAGCCTTCATTGCCGCTTTTGTCCTCGATGGCCGCTGGGGCCTGAAGCAGGGTTTTGATTATTATGATGACCATTTTGACCTGAAAAAATATAAACAGCTGGACCTGGGAACGGTCCAGCGCCCGGGAAACGAAGTGGTGAATTCAGCTCTAAAGTGGCTGGAAGAGAATCGGGAGCAACCCTTTTTTGCCTGGGTTCATCTTTATGACCCGCATCTACCCTACGAACCACCGGAACCGTATTTTTCTCAATATAAGTATTATCCGCCGGTCAGCCTTTATGACGGTGAGATTGCCTTCATGGATGAGCAGATTGGCCGGCTGCATTCCTGGCTGAAGAGCCAGGGCCTGGACCGCAAGACGGTTATCATCCTGGTGGGTGATCACGGCGAAGGGCTGGGAGACCACGGCGAGCTGGCCCACGGTTATTTTATTTATGATTATGCCGTTCACGTCCCGCTCATTGTTACCAGCCCCAATCCTGTCCTCCAGGGGCGCCGGGTGAAATCTCAGGTCAGCGTGGTCGATTTATTGCCGACCATGGCCGAGATGGCCGGGCTTAAAGTTCCCGCCACCCAGGGCCGTTCGCTGACCCGGTTGATGGCCGGGAAAAAAGCACCGGAGATTCCCGCCTACAGCGAATCGCTCATCCCCAACCTTCATTTTGGCTGGAGCCCGCTGCTGGGCTTGAGGACGGCTGATTTCAAATTCATAGATGCCCCGCGGCCTGAGCTTTATGACCTGAAAAACGACCCGAAAGAGCTCAACGATGTTCAGAATCGCTACCCGGAGCTGGGCCTCAGACTGAAAAGAGAGCTGGATTCTCTGCTGGAGGAAATCAGTCTGGGGGCGCCAGAACCCCAGGCCGCCAGCCTGGATTCGGAAACCATCGAACGTCTGGCGGCCCTCGGTTATATCGGGTCTTCGGTCAAGATGAAGACCAGGCCGGCCCGGGAACTGGCTGATCCCAAGGACAAGCTGGAAGTCTACGAACTGATTCAGCAGGCCGGCGACTGGATCAACCATGAAAAATATGACCAGGCGGTCGGAAACCTGGAGAGGGCCCTCAGTCTGGAACCCGGGATTCCCCTGGCCAGGCTGTTGCTGTCCACCTGCTACGTGGAACTGGGGCGCAGGGAAGAAGCCAAGAAGCTCCTGGATGAAATCCTCAAAGAAGACCCCGACTCGGTCCAGGCCCTGATTGGCCTGGCCAATATACTGATCGGGGAAGGAAAAACTGAGGATGTGGTCACGCTCTGCAAGAAAGCCCTGTCCATAGATGACCGGAACATCCAGGCTTATACCTTGCTGGGGGAAGTCTATATCTCCCGGATGGAACATCAACAGGCCCGTCCTTATTTAGAGAAGGCCGTTGAAATTCAGCCCAAGATGACCAGGAACGTGCAGAACCTGGCGGTCTGCCTGATCGGCCTCAAAGAGTACCAGCGGGCTGAGGAACTGTTGAAACAGGTACTGCAGGATTATCCAAAATTTCCTTTAACTTATTTTCATCTTGGGTTATTGTATGAAGAGCAGGGAAAAGTGGAGGAGGCCTGCCAGGCCTACAACCAGGAAATTGAAAATTATCCTGACCATTACCGGGCCCGTTTTAACCTGGGCAAGCTTCTGCTCAAGCGCGGCGACCTGGAAGGTTATCTGAAGCACATGGAGAAGGTAATGCAAACCGCCCCGTCTGAAGCCGAGGGTTACCTTTTCTATGCCCGGGGTAGGCTCCTGCGACAGGATGACCCCGGAGAAATCCTGCCGCTGGTTACCGCCGGCCTGGAAAAGGCCAGAACTCCGGAACTCAAAGCCCTGGGTTATTTTCTCCTGGCTGACGTTTACAACCGGCTTGGTCAGCCGACCAAAGTCCAGGAAGCCCTGGCCCGGGCTAACCAGTTTAAGAATCAGGGAGAGGAGTCAAGAAGATGAAAAAAGGAAAATTTTCCAGCCTGCCCTTGGGTAAGATTCTTCTGCTGGCTCTGGTGTTTTTCCTGTTTTGGCCCCAGGCTTACGGCCAGTACCGCGAATATCATCTTTTTGGCCTGGTGGTAGATACCGACAGCAACCCGCTGTCCGGCGTTGACATCTTTCTGCAGGATATGAACACCAGCCGTAATTACCGGGTCCGGACCGACAAGAACGGCAAATACGTGTTATCCGGCCTGCCCCACGGCCGTTATCAGGTTACCGTCAAAAAAGAAGGTTACGAAACCAGGACCTTTGAGTGGGATTTTTCCCAGCCCCAGGAGAGAATGCAGAAAGTAGAAATGGAAACGATTATTCTGGCCTCAGGGGAAAAATTAAAAACCCTGGCCAGCCTGAAAGAGCTGAAAAAAGCGGTGGAAGAAGTCATGCAGAAAATCCAGCAGAATGAGCTGGAAAGCGCCCTCAGTCAGCTGCGAGAACTGGCGGAAAGGTTCCCGGAAGATTCCAACGTTCGTTACCTCCTGGGCGTGACCCTCGGCCGGATGCACCGTTACGAGGAAGCCATCCCCGAATTGACCCGGGTTACCGAGATGGCTCCGGAATTCGCCCCCGCCTACCAGCAGCTCGGGTTCTGTTACCAGAGCCTGAAAAATATGGAAAAAGCCCTGGAGAATTACAAGAAATCAGCCGAGCTGGACCCGGCCAATTACACCAACCTCTACAACCTGGGCCTGATCCTGTTCGAGATGAATAAAGTGGACGAAGCCCTGGGCTATTTTGAGAAGGCCCTGGCTGCCAAACCAGACGACCTGGACACCCTGGAGATGGTTGCCCGCTGTTACGTCAACAAAGGTGACCTGCCCAAAGCTGTGGAATACCTGGAGAAAGCCCGGGCTCTGACCCAGAATGAAGAAAAAATTAAATTTCTGGATAGCTTTATTTCTACTCTTAAAGCCCAGATAAAAAAATAGCAGTTTTTCGGAGCGGCAGGCGGGCTTCGGGTTGAAGGAGGGTAACATAAGTTATCGGCTGGAGGCATCCATTGACTCCTGGCGATGATAGCTGTGACCAGAAAGGAAAAGGCTTGACAGACAAGGTCTCACGGGATTAAATATTTATAACAGGGTAAAATTTTAGACAGAAAGGAGGTGGGAATGAAGGCTGTCTCCAAGAGGAAAAGTGTGTGAGGGTTTCTTCCTGCCTGCTTTTTCCAGGAGGGAAGAAAAAGCAAAAGGAAAAAGGAGGGTCAAATGAAGAAAGGTTCAATCAAAGCAAAGCTTTTTTCTCTGAGCCTGATCCTGTTACTGCTGGCACCACTGGCTGTATCGCAGACCATTGAATACGGCAAAATCACCGGCGTCGTCTTGGATGAAGAAGGTGCACCTCTTCCCGGAGTCACCGTTGAGATTAGCGGACCCGCTTTGATGGGCGGGAAGAGAGCTACCACCACCTCGGCCCGGGGCAGCTATGTATTTATGAATGTGCCGCCCGGCAGGTACACGCTGACGGCTTCCCTGCCAGGCTTTAAGACCAGCAAACAGGAAAATATCGCCATCTCGGCCGGTTCTTCGGTGGTGGTTGACGTCAAAATGGAAATCGGCAAGCTGGAGGAGACGGTGACCGTAACCGCGGCCGTACCGGTGGTAGATGCCAAAACTTCCACGGTGGCCACCAACATCAACAGCGAGTTGCTGGCCAAGCTGCCGACCAGCCGTGATGCCTTTTATGATCTGGCTCTGAGCACCCCGGGCATGGTAGCCCAGGGTAAGGATGGAAGCTGGCTGCCGAGCCCCAATGCCTATGGTGGCGCTTCCAACGAAAACGTCTTCTTGATCAACGGGGTTAACACCACCAACCCCAGGTCATCGGCCTACGGCTCGCTGGTTAACGTCAACTACAACGCCGTGGAGGAGGTCAGAGTTGTTGCTCTGGGTTCCAAGGCCGAGTATGGCAGCTATTCCGGCGTGGCCATTGATGTTATGACCAAATCTGGAAGCAACGAATTCCACGGCAATTTTATGGTCAACGGCGCGCCCAGGAAATGGATCGCCGACAACCAGCCCAAGCCGGCCACTCCCGGAGAAGAGGTAATTCTGGGTGATTTTGGTCCGTTCGGGGAAAAATTGTTCATCGGACCGGGGGATGACATCCTCAACAAGAACACCAAGGAATATGAGTTCAACTTCACCCTGGGCGGCCCCATCAAAAAGGACAAGGTCTGGTTCTACGGCGGCGTGGATTACATCCGGTCTGAATCCAAAACCCCCTTCTGGCCGGTGCCCAACAGGTACTGGGGACGGTTTGGTGATATCAAGCTGACCACCGAACCCTGGACCAACCACCGGGCCTGGATTTCCTATCACTATGAAAGGAATAAGGGGGATGGCTGGACCTGGAACCCGCACTGGGATGAGACCATGACCTACGGCCAGAACAGCTCCACTCACAGCGTTTCCGCTCAGTGGCAGTACATGGCCACCGGCAAGACCATTTTCACCCTGAAGTACCTGGGTTTCTGGCGGGATGACCAGCCCTTTATACCATCGGATGCTCCGGACCATCCCGGCTACATCAACTGGTGGAAGTGGAATGTCTACGGCATAAACGGCGCCTTTCCCTATGTCGAGGCCCAGAAATCCAGCCGTAACACGATCCAGGCCGACATGTCCTATTACGCCGAAAACTTCCTGGGTGAGCATGACATCAAGTTCGGAGTCCAGTACACCAGGGGCCGCGGCAACTGGCTGGGTGGCTACTTCCAGAATTACGCCAACTTTGCCTACCCCGCACCCTGGGTGCAGTACATCCCCTGGCTGCAGAGCTGGTACGGGGCCACCGGACTGGTTTTCTACAACCGCCAGACCTGGCTTAATCCTTTTCTGACGGTCAGGACCGCCGACCAGTTTGGCGTCTTTTTCGACGACCAGTGGACGCCCACCAAGAGGTTGACGGTTAACCTGGGTCTGCGTTTTGACCGGATGACCACCAAGTACGGCAAGGGAAAAGTCTATGAGTATGTAAACAGCCCGGAGGAAATTAACACCGGCCTCAAAGTTCTGAGAGACAGAGAGGGCAGCGGGAACATTTTTGACTTCAAGCTGTTCTCGCCTCGTATCGGGCTGACCTACGCCCTGACCAGGGACATGAAGACTATCTTCCGGGTGAGCTATGGTCGCTACTATCTGCCGCTCAGCGTGGAATACCTGAGAAGGTTCGGCCCGGATATGCCCATAGCCAACATCCATTACATCTTCTACAACATCCCCTTTAACCTGGTTGACCTGGACGGAGACAACTGGATTTCGGCCGATGAAACCACCAATGCGGCCAGGTACCTTTACGGAGATACCTATGTTGACCCGAATTCCCGTCCGAGCTGGTTGGATGAATATCAGGAGGATGATTATTCCTGGCAGTTGAAGGTCAAAGAAGGAACCAAGGACCAGCACACCGACCAGATTACTCTCAACCTGGAAAGAGAAATAATCAAGGACCTGTCGCTGAGCGCTACCTATATCTGGAAAAGGACCGGCAACATCTTTGTCAACTGGCCGTTGAATCAAGTTACCCAGGAACCTTTTGAATACGAACGCAAAAGCTTCACCACGGACTATGGCGAGACTGTTTCCCTGTACAGTGTTGTCCTGAAAGATTATAACGAGGACGGTGTCATCAACGGGGCTGACGTGGGCTGGATAGGTTCCCACCTGGATTATATGGTCCAGAACATGCCGGAAGTGGACGGCATCAAGCCGCGCCGCCTGTACCAGGGTCTGCAATTCATGCTGAACAAACGCTTCTCCAACCGCTGGCAGATGCTGGCTTCGGCCCTGTTCTCCTGGTCGGACGGCATGGCCATGAGGTCGGTTCGCCAGGACTTCAACTTCGAAGGCCCCATGGTCATGGATACCACCTTCCTGGCCGGGTTGAACCAGACCATCAATAACATGAAAGGGCCGTTGCCCCATACCCAGAAGTTTGAGTTCAAGCTCTCCGGCTCCTATCGTATACCGGTTATTGAAATGGATATTGGTCTGAGGTTCAGGTATAACTCAGGTCGTCCGCTCTGGCCGCTGCAGAGCTACCCGGTTATTACCCAGTGGGGCTATCCGGCTGGACTGGTGGTTAATACCGGAGACAACTACATCGTATCCATCGACCCCACCAAGCCCTGGTACCTGCCTCACGAAAAAGTGGTTGACCTCAGGTTCGACAAGGCTATCAGCCTGAAGGGCGCCGGCTACCTCAGGTTAGCGGTGGACATCCTGAACCTGTTCAACGAGCACGCTGTGGTCAATGCCGGCTACGGTGGGCCTCACGAACCCCAGATCGGCCGGGTTTCCGGCATCACCTATCCGTCGAGGAAGATCCGCCTGAACTTCAGCTACGAGTTCTGAGCGCGGTAACCGCAGAAGCTCAAGGGCGTCCGGGTTATACCCGGGCGCCCTTTTTTTTGCCCGGAGTGCCTCGAAAAAGCTATAATTGAGTTAATTAAATAAGAAAAGAGATGAAACGGATGAAGAAACCCGGGCTGTCAAAAATCAAGATAAAGAACATTTTAGTAGCAACCTCGCTAATTTTTCTCATTTCCGCGGCCGCAGTGGCCGTCAGCCTGCCCGAAAGATACCGCAAGTGGCTGGAAGAGGAAGTGGTTTATCTCATCACCCCCAAAGAACGGGAAGTTTTCCTAAGGCTTCGAACAGACCGGGAGCGCGACATCTTCATCGAAGCTTTCTGGAAACAGCGCGACCCCAACCCCAATACTCCTCAGAATGAATTCAGGGAAGAGCATTACCGGCGACTGAATTACGCCAATCAATATCTGGGCCGGGGGACGGGCAAACCAGGCTGGAAAACTGACCAGGGTCGCATCTACATTATCCTCGGTCCGCCCAACAACATCGAAACCTACGAGAATATCATGGGCGTCTATCCGACTCAGGTCTGGTTTTACTACGGCGACCCCCGCTACGGCCTGCCGACCGGCTTCAACGTCATTTTTTTCAAGAAAGAGGGGACGGGTGAATATATTCTCTATTCGCCGTCCGACCATGGTCCCCAGGCCCTGGTGGCCGATTACATGTACAATGCCAAAGACGCTCGCGATGCCTACCAGCGGCTGCATCAGCTATCGCCCAACCTGGCCGAGCAATCACTTAGCCTGATTCCCAGCGAACGGCTGGAGCCGGGGGTTATCAACCTGGCTTCCAACCGGTTGCTGGCTACTATCATGTCACTGCCCCAGCGAATGGTGGAAGATGCCTATGCCGAGGCCTGGTTCCGCCATAAAGATATGATTGAAGTGGAATACAGCACCAACTATATCAGGTCGGATTTCGAAGTCTGGGCCGTTCGCAGTCCGCTGGGCCACTATCTTATCCACTACGCGGTGGAACCGGCCAAGTTGTCGGTCAGCCAGGATGGCCGGAATTACCTGGTGCGGATTGAACTTAACGGCCGGGTCTCTGATAGCCAGGGGCGGACCGTCTATCAGTTTGACAAGAGTCTGCCGCTTGACCTAAGGCCGGAAGAGCTGGCCGAAATTGGAAAAAGGTCCATTTCTTTCCAGGATGTCTTTCCTATGGTTCCCGGAAATTACACCTTCGACCTGCTGCTTAAAAACCCCATCTCCAGAGAATTTTCCAGCTTTTCCCGGAAGCTCAACCTGCCGGCGGAGACGGGGGAACCTGAGGTCAGCCAGATTCTCCTGGCCTACGGTCTACTGGAGAGCCAGGACCTCCCTGGCCTTCAGCCTTATCAGGTTGGCCGCCAGCAGCTTCTTAGCCGCAGCCATAAGTCTTTTGCGGTCTCAGACACCCTGGTGGCCTGTCTGCAGGTGAGCGGGTTAAATGAGGAGCTTAAGAAAAAAGCCAGCCTGAAAATTTCGTTGCTGGCCGATAACCAGGTAGTTCAGGTCCGGGACAGATCTCTGGCTGAGCTGACGGACGGTTCATTCGTGATAGAGTCCCTGCCGCTTTCTTCCTGTAAACCGGGTTATTATACCCTGACCGCCGATTTGCTCGTCGGGGGACAGGTCCGGAACAGCCGGCGGGCCGAGCTGGAAGTCTCAGGCTTGAGGGTCATAGCCAGTCCCATCCTGGCTTCCAGAGGCCAACTGACCGAAGCTGACGAGCTGCTGGCCACCGGAATCCAGAGCTTAAACACCGGGAATAACCAGGAAGCCCTAAAACGTCTGAGTAAGGCTCATTCCCTCAACCCGGGGCCGGCCTCAGCCCTGGTCCTGGCTGAAGCCCTCTTCCGGACTGGTCAGTTCCAGGGAGTGGTGGATATACTCGCCGCTTATGACCAGGCGGAGTCTCCGGCCGAACTGGTCTCGCTGCTGGGGCGGGCTTTCCATTCCCTGAACCAGCCGGCGCGGGCCGCAGTCTATTATGAACAGTACCTCAACCGCTTCGGGGTTAACCTGGAAATCCTCAACTATCTTGGAAGCTGCTATTACCAGATGGGAGATAAGGAAAAAGCCCTGGCCATCTGGGAAAAATCGTTGAGCCTTAACCCCGACCAGGAAAAGCTGAAAGAACTGGTTAATTCCCTGAAGAAGAAATAACTCCGACCGATGTTCCGGATAAATCTCATAGCTACTGATAACCTTCCTTTCTCTGAACCCCGTGTCAGCGGCAACGGGAAAATTCCCGGGTCTTCAGTCTTCTAACAATCCAGCTCTCTCATCGGCCAGTCCAGGCTAAGCAGCCAGCTTTGGTTACTGGCCCCGGCCGGCGAAAAAGGCAGATTAAAATTTCTTCACTTCAGTAGCTTTAACTTTCCAGCCCCTGACCTTTATTTCCAGCTCGTCGCCTTCCAGGTCTTCACCGAAGAAATAACCTTTAACCGTGCGTCTTTCTCCAGGAAGGAGTGAAAAATAGTTGTCTTCCAGGAAAACAGGCAGGACCGATTTCTGCCGCAGCTTCTTGAGCACCTGAATTTCCAGGTTAAAGGCCAGCTGTCGGGTGGGATTTTCCACTTCAATGGTCAGGTGTCTGATGAGGTCTTTTCCCTCAACTTTCCAGCGGTACCGCACCTGGGTTTCGGGCAGGTTGTTCAGAGCTTTCAGGTCGGCATATTTTTTAACCGGGGTTACATACCAGGTGGTATTCTCAAAATCCAGAACATCAGGTTCCTGGCTGAGAACGTAGAAATTCTGGTCTTCAAGGGCTTGCTTGGGCCCGAGGATTCTGAGGTCCAGAAAATAAACTGCGGTCAGGTCGGGTATATCCGGCAGTTGGGTCAGCACAATTTTGGCATCCGCTTCCAGGGTGAGCGGGAATTCCTGTCTGAATTTTTCCCTGAGTTCCAGGTCAAACACCCTGACCAGAGCGTTTAATTTTTCAGCCTTAACCGAAGATAGGTTTGAGGCGATTATCTCCCGGGTTTCGTGGTCATAAATCAGGTGGACCGGGGTGTTGGCTTTCCTGGCTCCGTAAAAAGCACCGGTTGGCATCAGGTAATAATCATAAAGCTGCCACCAGAGCTTGGGCCAGGCCGAATTGTACATCCACTGGATTATTCCGGTGGCCAGCGGCCGGCGGGCGACAAAGGCCTCAAACATGCCCCGCATGGCTTCGTAATTCAGGAACTGAGCCTTGTCGCAGTATTCAGCCACGTTGCCGGGCCAGCCCAGGCGCTCCCGCAGGGCCTCGTTGTACCTGTCGAGAGATTTAAACATCCCCCGGGAGCAGTGGAAATCCCAGTAGTCGTTCTGGGGCCACAGGGCTTCTTCCGGGATCATCATCTTCAGGCTCTCCAGCACCGGCATCTGGGGGCCCGGGCCGGTTTCGGTGTTAAAGCCGAAGGCCCCGCCGTTCTTCCTGTCCAGGAACCAGTAGTTGGGTGGCACCCAGTCGTAGGGGCCGTTCATCTTGACGCCCGATGGGCCGCTGACTTCACTGACCCTGGTCCCGGTGGAATTGAGGAAAGGTCGAGTCGGGTCGTCTTCAGCCAGGATTTTCAGGTATTCTCTTTCCAGCTCCGGCTTGGGCACCAGGTCGCTGGCCAGGGCCCAGACAAAAATGCTGGGGTGGTTGCGCAGCCAGCGCACCTGGTCCCGGAAAGAAGCGGCCACCAGAGCCATATCTTCGGGGCTGGTTATCCCGCCATACCTGGGGTCAGCTGGCTTGCCAAAATAATTTTCCCATTCCCAATGGCAGCTCCAGCCGACCATCAGCAGCAGGCCCAGCTCGTCGCACAGGTGGTAAAGCTCTTTGCCGGTTCCCCAGAAACCTTCCAGCCTCAGGGCGTTTAAGTTCAGGTGCCTGGCATACATCAGCTCGGCCCGGAGTTTCCTGGGTCTGTTGTTGAGGAATATATCGTCGGTCCAGCCTCCTCCCCGGATTAAAATCTTCTTTCCGTTCAGCAGGTAGCCGCGGTGGCCCTGCTCGTTTATGTAATCCTTAATTTCCCTGATGCCGAAGCGCAGCACCAGCCAGTCAGACACCTGGGCCAGGGCTTTGAAGGAAGTCGGGATTCTCATCCGCTCCTGTTCTTTTTCTTTATCCCGGGTCTGCTCTTTCTCCCGGGCTGGTTGCTTCTGGACTTTTTCCGTTTCGGCCGGCTGGGCCGGAGGTTTCTCTTCCCCGGCCGGCCCCTTGAGCCTGAAAGCCATAGACAGGAGGTAGAGTTCCGGACGGCCCAGGTCATGGGTCCACCAGACCCGGGGATTGTTGATGATCAGTTCTTTATTGGTTTCCGGGCTGAGGACCACTTTCTGCAATTCTTTGGGCCCGAGTTTTACTTCTCTGGATAGCTTGATATGTTCCAGCTCCACCTCCAGGGTGCCGTTCACCGCTCTGTCAGAATGGTTTTTAACTTCAACCGAGATGGTCAGCCGGGCTTCCTTCAGGCTGGCCGTGTCCAGGCTGGTTTGAACGAAAGGATTCTCCAGGCTGACCTCGCCGGTCTGTCTGATTCTCACCGGGCGCCATAGACCGAGGCTGTTATCGGCCGGGGCCGGGTTCCAGTCAACGAAGCCGATGGTCGGTTCACCTTTGGCCGGTGGAATGACTTCTATGGCCAGGACGTTTCTTTCGCCCGCCCGGGCCAGCCCCGTGATGTCCAGGCTGAAACGCCGGAAAGCGCCGTAGATTTCGGAGGCTTCAGCCACTTTCTGCCCGTTTAACCAGATATTAGCCCGGTAATTGACCCCGTCCAGCTCCAGGAAGGTCCGACTGCGACCCGGGTAAGCCGGCAGCAAAAACTCGGTTCGGTACCACCAGGAGGTCTGGAAGTCTTCAGCCTTGATTTTTTCCAGGTTTTTCCCGAAAAAGACATCGCCGTAGATATTGTTTTCCACCAGGGTGCCCAAGACCGTGGATGGCACCCGGGCCGGGTACCAGCGGTCAGTCATGATTCCAGGGCGGGAGAGAGCCGCCCCATCAGTCTTAAGTCGGGCGGAAGACTGGATAAACCAGTCAGTCAGGAGGAGCTGAGTTTCCGGAAGCATCAGCATCCGGTTCCGGGGTTGAACCTGGCCCCCCGGCTGGGCGGCAGCCGATAGCGAGAGGCTGATTACCAGGAAAATCAAAAGGCCGTTGAGGACGAAAATCCGGCGGCTCTTTTTCATGCTGACCTCCTGAGGTTAAAAATTTATCAGTTATATTATAAACCTTTATTCCAGTCTCAGCGTTACCGTTGACCAGGGAAGAATCGTCAGCGGCAGGTTGACCGGGGCCAGTTTTTCTTCTTTCAGGTTGGACAGGTAAATCTTGCGGCCCAGGCTCAACAGTCCTTTTAGCTGGACCTCTTCGGGCTGGCCCGAGGCATTATACAGCCTCAGCAACCAGGCCGGCTTTCCGGGCGCAGTTCCGGCCACCGCCTTCAGTCTGGTCGCCACCACTCTTTCCGGCTCCACCCGGATAACCGGTTCCAGCGGAATCCGGCTTTCTTCAACCGGAATGACAACCAGCGGCTGGCAAGCTCTCAGGGCCTGATGCTTGAGCAGTGCCGGATCCGGCTGCAGGTTGAGAAAAAGAGTGTAGCGAAGCTCAATCTCGCCTTCCTGGTCAGCTTTATAGTTGGTGTGCCAGTAATTATTGAGAGCATAAGAAATGATGGTGGTGGAAGGAGGCAGTTCTTTTTTCCAGGCCCGGGGAAAGCCAGCGACGTTTCTTTCGTCGGTCAGGTCGCCGATTTCTACCAGAGGAGCATCGGGTGTAACCCAGGTCAGGTTAACATCCGGGCGGCGGAGGCTGACCGCTTTCTGGACCGAGAAGAAATCCAGGCAGGCTCCCGGGATTTCTTCGAAGAAAGGATTGACCGTGGCCCAGCCCAGGTCCAGGCGGACTTCGGCCCGGGGCAGACTGAAGGGAAACGCCAGATGAACACTCTCTTTTTCCCTGACTTTTATTTTGTCCAGGCGGTTGAGGAAATCTACCCGACCTTCCAGACCACTCAGCCTGATGATGGTTTTCAGGCTGCGGCAGCCCGGGGCTTCAAGCTCCAGGGCCAGGGAAGCCACCAGGGGTCCCGGTTCCAGGACCGATATCTGCCTGACGCGGGCTGGCTGGGCCCGGGTGGGGTCGGTGCCCGGGACATAAAGATAAGCGTTGAGCCCGGAGAATTTTCCTGTCTCCACCAGTTCCAGGTTTCCAGCTGGCTTGAAGACCAGGCTGCGCACCGCCCCGGTTTCCAGGTCAAGCTGAAGCCGCAGCCAATTGTTTTCCAGAGAATTCTCGTTAGCCCGGGCCTGGCCACCCGGCCAGCTGCTGCCGGTGGTTAAACGGATTCGCCGGCTGGAGAAAGGAGCCAGCTGGCTGACGGCCACGGCTAAGGAACCATCGGCCAGTCTCTGGGAAGGGAGGGCCCGGTCGTTTTCGTCGAGGGCCAGGTTCAGCCCGGCCGAGATTTCAGCCGGGATGAAGACTGTTTCCGACCGGGTGAGGGAAGTGGTGTTAATAATGTCCAGGCTGACCTTTGAGCCCTTTTTATTCTCGGCCGCCAGGCCCACTTTCAGCTTCAGGTTATTTTCCAGTTCCGCGGCCAGGGACAGTCCTTTTTCCAGAATGGCCTTTTTATATGCCCATTGCCGGACAGCATTCTCCCCGTCAGGGTTAGAAACGCTGTCGTGAGCTCCCCAGGTGTGTTCGTGGAATAAAACCACCTGGCGCCAGGCTTCATAGAAATCAGGCGAGCGGTTGATAAATTCTTCCGGGATAAGAAGCGAGTACAAAGTTTCCAGTTGCAGCAGGCGCTCGCTCAGGTTGCGGTTCCAGGCTGTTTCTCTGGCGGTGGAGGCGGCCCCGTCTTCCCAGTAGCCGGAAAAATCCCCGCGGACGGCCGGTATTTCCCGGCCATGTCTTTTTTCCAGCTCCTGGAACAGTTGTTCACTGGTGGCGATCACCAGGCGCGGTGTCAGGAATTCTCTGTTCCAGTCGGCCACCTGCCGGCTGAGGTCAGGGTCCGGTGGCCCGTTGTCACCGCCGACCGTGTAGCGCACCTGGACCAGCGAGTAGGGATAATTTTTTCTTTCCAGCTCTTCCAGGTACTCCAGGATTTCCCTTTTCCGCTCAACCCGGAAGTTGCCCAGGTTAAGGCCGTGAAACCAGGAATAACCGCGACCGGCCATCCAGAAAAGCACCTTGTCCTGGCCCGAGGGAGAAACCCAGTAAAAAGGCCGGTCGGCCCAGGTCTTGAGGGCCCAGCCGACCCGGTCTCCACCGTCGGGCAGGATGGGCATGTAATTGGGCCCGCTGGAAAAATAGCGGACGCCGGCCAGAGCCAGGGCCGGCACCAGCGACCAGCTGTAGCTCGGGATGTCGGTGATCATGGCCGTGGTGATGGGCGGAAAACCTTCTGCCTGGAGTTTCCGGGCAAAGGCCGTCAGCTCCAGCAATTCTTCCGGATGACCGAGCCCGGTTAATTCATTGGCCAGGGTGGCCTGCAACCCAATCCAGCCGTTTTTGACTGCCCGGAGAAGTTTTTGCTTACCCTCTTCTCCCTTTTGCCTGAGGTAAGTCTCGACATGCCAGAGCTGTTCCACGTTCCATTTAAACCTGGCTTCCGGCGGCAGAGACTGCGATTTTTCCGCCAGTTCCATGGCCGTTTCTATGTTCTGCCATTGTTTTCTTTCCACCTCTTCCTGGTAATCAGAGTAGCCGATGTCAAGGTGGGAGTGGGGCAGAAGCCACAATTCAACCGGGCGGACGGGCTTCTGCTCGGCCCGGGCCGTGAATAATTTTTCCCCGCCCCTATAAACTGAGGCTTCTATTTCTTGCGGCTGGCTGACCGGCTCAACCTCCAGGAAAACCTGATTGTAGCCGGTTTCCAGCATTTTTCTGACCTCGACCTTCGGCCCGGCTTTAACCCGGACGGCCAGAGGCGGGCCGAAATTGCTTATTTCCAGGAGCAACGGCTGGCGCGGCGGGCGAGTGTTGAGCAAAGCCGGGAGGGCTTTCAGCCGGGCCCAGGAACTCAGCGGCTGCTCAAACACCATGACCCAGTCGGAACTTCCGCCCTTCTCGGCCGTAAGTTCCAGGGTCAGGGGCTGTCCTGGTTGCAGGAAGCGCCGCGGCACCTTGAGGAAGAAATAGCCAAACAGCTCGTCAAACTGGTCCACCAGGGCGGTACGGAAAGAAAGTTCCAGGCCCTGCGGGTGGCGCACTGCCCATTCTTTCCGGGCCGAGCTTTCAGAAGTGGAAAATTCCAGGGGGCCAGCTCCGTTGACCGCGAGGTAGAAACGGTGGCTACCCTTGGCCGTGGCCAGTCCGCCCATGAATACGAAAACGGCTTCCTCCGCTCCGAAATCCTGCGGAATGCTGTCCGTCTTCCAGACAGCCTTCATGGTACCGTCGCTGGCCCGGACCAGCAAGACCGGGAGCTGACCCGGGTAGGGCGAGTGGTAGTAAAGTTTCTGACTCTCAACGGTTTCTTTATAACCGTTAAACCAGGGACGCGGACGTTCCTGCGGCTGAAGCAACGTCGCTGCGGCCAGGAAAGTAATCAGAATTCCGGCTGCTATAACCCATCTCTTTCTGGTCAGGCAAATCTTTCTCGTCTTCATAGCGGACACTCTTTCCTTTTTGTTTTTATGGCCCTGAACCGGCCTTTAACTTTCAATTTCAGGCAAGCTGGCGGATGATCTTTTTTATTTCTTTTTTGAAATTTTCAATCAGCCGGCGGCTGCGGGCAGCCGAGCGGGATTCGGCTAACAGCCGGATTATGGGCTCAGTGTTAGAAGGCCGGAGGTGTACCCAGGAGTCGGGCCAGCTGATCTTGAGCCCGTCCAGAGTGGAGATGTTCTCTCCCTGGTAGCGATGCCTCAATTCCACCACCGCCCTGAAGGCCAGCTCGGCCGGGCAGTCCATTTTGTCCTTGACCAGATGGTAGGTCCTGAAGGCGGCAGCCAGGGCTGAAAGCGGCTCCTGGCTTTCAGCCAGCGTTTCCAGCATCAGAGCGGTAGCCGTCAGGGAATCACGACAGGGGTGAATTTCGGGCCAGATAACCCCGCCGTTGCCCTCACCCCCGATGACCGCCCCGTGTTCCAGCATGGCTTCGACCACGTTGATTTCGCCAATTTTGGTCCTGATGACGGGAACCCGGAACCTGGCAGCCAGCTCCTCAATGGCCATGGAAGCCGACAGGTTGACCACCACCGGGCCCCTTTTTTTCTTCAGCCCGTGCTGCACGGCCAGAGCCAGGGTCAGGTCTTCTCCCAGGGGCCGTCCTTTTTCATCCACCAGAGCCAGCCGGTCAGCATCGGCATCCTGAGCCAGGCCCAGGTCGGCCCCGAATTCTTTGACCCGGCGGCAGAGCTCTCCCAGGTTTTCCGGCACTGGCTCCGACTGGTGGGCAAACTGACCATTCAGGTTGGTATTTAGCAGCAGGCTGTCGCAACCCAGTTCCTGCAGCAGCTGAGGGAGCAGGGTGGCCCCGGCCCCGTTGGCGCAGTCAGCTACTACCCGGAATTTCCGGCGGCGGATGGAATTGACCTTAAGGTGAGCCAGAATTTTTTTCAAGTGGAGCTCGCCGGCATTTTTTTCCTGGATGACCGGCTTGATTCTTTCTGCCGGGACGAAGGTGAACTCGCCCTGGTGGAAAATGTCCAGGAATTCTTCCACCTGAGAACTGCGCAGGTAAAGTCCTTCCGGCCCGATAAACTTAAGGCCGTTCCATTCAGGCGGGTTGTGACTGGCAGTTATGACCACCGCTCCCCGGGCCTGTTTCTCGCGGGTCAGGAAAAGAATGGTGGGGATGGGCAGAACACCCACTTCGACCGGCTGGCAGCCGGTGGCCAGCAAACCGCTCAGCACGGCCTTTTTCAGCATGGTTCCCGAGGGCCGGGTGTCCTGGCCCACCAGCACCGGCCCCTGGCCCAGGTAGGTGCCAAAGGCCGAGGCGAACCGGGCCGCAATCTGCGGGGTCAGGCTTTCCCCGATTATTCCCCTGACTCCGGAGATGCTGACTTTTAAGGGAAATCTCTTTCTCATTTTTTACCCGAGGAGACGGTTTAAGAACGCTACCACCTTGTCTACTTCCAGCTGGGCCCTGGCGGCCGAAGCACTCTCAGCAATGATGCGGATGAGAGGCTCGGTGCTGGAAGCCCGGACGTGAACCCAGGTATCCTTCAAAGTGAAGTGTAATCCGTCCAGCGAATTAATTTCAGCCCGCGGGTAGAGCTTCCTGGTTTCGGCCACCAGAGAGTGCAGACGGTGCGGCGGGCAGATAATTTTATCCTTGACGATATGATAGCGGGGCAGAGCTTTTACCAGTTCCGATAGTTTTTTCTGCCGGACGGCCATCATTTCCAGGATGAGTCCCATGACCACAAAGCCATCAAAAGCCGGCTGGAAATCGGCCAGGGCCAGTCCGCCGCTGCCTTCTCCGGCCAGGGCTGCCCCTTCCTGAAGCATCGTCTGAACCAGGGCCGACTGGCCGACCCTGGTTCTAAGGACGGGGACCTGGAAGCGGCTGGCGACTTCTTCTATTATCCTGGAAGTGGACAGGCTGGTAACCACGGCCCCGGGCTGGCGCTCCAGATAATATCCGGCCACCACCGGCAGGGTGTATTCTTCCGACAGGGTTTCCCCGGTCTCGGTTACCAGCGACACCCGGCTGACGTCGCTGTTAAGTAAGAAGCCTGAGTTAGCCCCCGTGGCCCGGACCAGGGAAGCCACTTCACCCGCATTTCTCGGTCGCGGTTCTGGGTCATGCGGGAAATAGCCGTTTGGTTCGTTATTGACAGCCACCAGCTCGCAGCCGAGGGCGGCGAAGAATTTATTGACCAGCCTGGCCCCGGCCCCGTTACAGGGGTCAACCACCACCTTGAACCGGGCCCGGCTGATTTCGGCGGTTCGCAGCCTGGTCTTGAGCCAGGAAAAATAGACTTCTTCCGGGTTGACCTCTGACACCACCGCCGGGGACTTTTTCAATTTCTGGTGGGCAAAGCGACCCAGGTGGTAAATGTCCAGAAGCTCCGACCCCTGAAATTCATTGAGGTAAGTGCCCTGGCTGTTGATAAAATTCAGAGCGTTCCACTCGGCCGGGTTGTGGCCGGCAGTGATGGATACCGCCCCGGCTGCCCGGTGCTGCCTGACCAGGAACTGGATAACCGGGGTGGGGCAAATCCCGAGATTTATGACCTCATGGCCGGTAGAAAGAAGGGCCGACATCACTGCTTCCTGGACCATCGGTCCTGACCTGCGGCTGTCGCGGCCCACCAGGACCGGACCGGCTGGCAGCATCGTGCCAAAAGCCGAGGCAAAATCGATGACCAGCTCCGGGGTTATAGTCTGGCCCACCAGCCCCCGGACACCAGAAATGTTGAGTTTAAGCAGTTTCATCGCCGATCTAAATCAATTTACCATCAGCCCCGTTTTTTATCAATTTATATATCACCCGGAGCAGGAGGTCGCTTTTCTGGCCCAGGGTTTTTCGGCCAGTTATATTTATATTAAAACAGTATTACAGGCCGAGCCGACGCCGCTGCCTTCGCACCACAGGTTCATCAGAGAACCGGGTAAAGATTTAATGGCGGGTGAGTGACTGGCTTGCCGGCAAATTACAGACTATTTAATGAAGTGGCAGTAGATTTGCGAGATGTGAAAGCGTAAAATCCTTGACCGGGAATTATTCCCGGAAACTCTCTTTGTTCATTATTTCTTAAAGCCGCGGACTCTTTGTCCGGCCGGTTTTCGGGCGTAGTCCATCAGGATGGAAGACATCAGCCTGATACCTATGCCGATGGCTTTCTCGTCGGCGATGAAAGTAGGGGAATGGACCGAGGTCCTTTCCAGGTGTGGCGGCACCACTCCGAGCGACAGCATCACTCCGGGAATTTCCCGGGCAAAATAGCTGAAATCCTCGCCGCCCATCTCCGGCCGGTCCTGGATAAGGCGGTCCTTTCCGCCCAGGGCCAGCTCGGCCGTGGGCAGGATGGCTGTCAGCAGTTCCGGGTGGTTATAGAGGGCCGGGGTGCCAAACTGGTAGTCCAGCTCGAAGGGTGCTCCGTGAGACTGGCAGATTCCGCTTATCGTCCGGGTGATTTTTTCTTTGAGCCGGGTTCTCTGCTCGTCCCCGTAACTTCTAACAGTGGCCCGGAGCTCGGCCTTTTCCGGGATGATGTTGGTGGCGGTTCCGGCCTGAAAATAGCCGACGGTGATGACCGTATGGTCATGGACATCGATTTCCCGGCTGATCATGGCCTGCAGGGCCAGGACCACGTGGCTGCCGACCACGATGGGGTCAACACACTGGTCGGGGTCAGCCCCGTGGCAACCCTCAGACTTAATGGTCAGAAAGAAGGTGTCGCAGTTAGCTCCGGCATACCCAGGCACATAATGGGCATAACCGGCCTTGAGGGTGTCGTCCACGTGAAAGGCAAAAATGGCTTCGGGTTTATAATCACGGAAGACTCCATCCTGTAGCATCTTCTGGGCTCCGTCTCCCCATTCTTCGGCTGGCTGGGCCACGAACAGTATGGTCCCGGGGACCTGGTTTTTCATCCGGCTCAGGACCGAGGCCACACCCAGCAGCATGGCCGTGTGCATATCGTGTCCGCAGGCATGCATCAGCCCGGTTTCCCGGCCGCCCACCAGCACCTTTTCCCGGGAGGCAAAGGGCAGGTCGGTTTCCTCGGTGATAGCCAGGGCATCCATATCGCCGCGCATGGCCAGGACAGGCCCGGGCAGGCCACCTTTGAGCACGCCCAGAACTCCGGTGTCGCCTATACCGGTCCGGACCTCCAGGCCCAGTTTCCGGAAATAGTCAGCCACCAGGGCGGCCGTCCGGTGTTCCTGGAAGGCCAGCTCCGGATGGGCGTGGATATCCCTCCTGATGGCGATGATCTCGGCTTCTACGGCGGTCGTCAGCTCGGAGATTTTCTGGTAGTAGGGAGGTTGCTTGGCCTGGCCGTCGGCCAGAAGTGGGCCGCTGACCGCCAGGCTGAAAAGCAGCAGTAACATAAATAAGGGGAAATGGAAGCCAGCCCGGGCCGATATTGTCATGGGTTTCTCCTTTAATGGGTAAATTCCAGGGAGTGATTTTAAATCAGCCAACCGGAAAAAATACAGAAATTATTTTTCAACTTTTTCCAAAAACTACCGACTAAAAGGTTAGGAAATCCTCCCGAGGAGGGCAGGGGAGAAGGACTCTCGGGGGGCGTCCTTCTCCTGAAAATCTTACGCCTTGGATGGAGGCCCTCCTCTTTTTAAATCTCTAATTCTAATATCCAACTTTTTAACAAAAAAATCAACTGGAATTTGTGTCAAAATTCAACTTTTTATGGACTTGATTCTGGTGATTATTGTATCATCTAAATACCCTTGTACCGGAGGAAAAAATGGACGTGAAAAAATTCATCGAGCGCCAGGTGGAAGAAATCAAAGAAACTGTGGGCAATAATAAAGCCATCTCGGCCCTGTCGGGCGGGGTGGACAGCTCGGTAGCCACCCTGCTGGCTCACCGGGCCCTGGGCAACCGACTTCAGACCATATTTATCGACCACGGGTTGATGAGAGAAAAAGAACCGGAAGAGGTGAAAACGGCTTTTGCCCGCCTGGGTATTGACCTGCAAATAGTCGATGCCAGGAACGAATTCTTCGAGGCCCTTAAAGGCAAGACCGACCCGGAAGACAAGAGGAAGGCTTTCCGCCAGGCTTTCTACAAGGTCTTCGGCCGCGAGGTTCTGCGGAGCAAAGCCAGGTATTTAATCCAGGGAACAATTGCCGCCGACATCATCGAAACCCGAGGCGGGGTTAAAACCCAGCACAACATCCTGGAACAGATCGGCATCGACCCGGAGAAGGGTTTTGGATTTAAGATCATCGAGCCGCTGAAAGAGCTGTTCAAGCATGAAGTCCGGGAGGTGGGGAAAGCCCTGGGACTGCCGGAAATGATCTTCAAGCGAATGCCATTCCCAGGGCCGGCCCTGGCCACCAGAATCATCGGCGAAGTCACGCCCGAGAGGGTGGAGCTGGTGCGAAAAGCCACCAGGATTGTTGAGGAAGAGCTGGCCCCCCTCCAGCCTTTTCAGGCTTTTGCCGTCCTGATGAACGACATGGGCACCGGGGTGGAAGCCGGAAAAAGAAAGTTCGGTAACATCATCATAATCAGGTCGGTCGAGAGCCAGGATGCCATGACCGCCCAGCCGACTCCCGTCCCCTGGGATGTCCTGACCAGGCTGGCCAGCCGTATAACCAGCGAGATTCCCGAAGTGGTCAGGGTGGCTTACGAAATCACCCCCAAGCCGCCGGCCACCATTGAATATATCTGATGGCCGGAAGCTGAGGGCTTGACTGGCTGAGCCGGGCTGGAGTCCGGCCCCGGCCAGGCTGAGGTGAATGGGTGAATTAAAGAAGACTACCCCAGTTGGGGTCGGGCCACCCCCGGGACGGTAAACCCTCGGTCTGACCGGGACTCAGGCCTTGCTAACATATGAACAAATGTTCATATAATCTTCAGCCTGAAAGGAGGACCCATGCCTTTCATCGGTAAAAGAAATCCCGCCAACCCCACCCTCGGGGTGTTCGTGCCCTGCGACCCCCGGATTGATGAAACCTCCAGGACCAGGGCCTTTAACATCGGACGGATGACGGCCAGGCTGCTGGCCCGGAGGCTGCGCCTGCCCGACGGCAGCACGCCCAACATCTTCTACTGCTCCCACCTGATTGACTCCGAGAGCACGGCCGATTCCGGGGCCAGGGAAATGAAGGAAGCCGGGGTGGCCGGCCTTTTCATCGTTCCCGACACCTGGTTTTTCCCGGGAAAATCGGCTATGGCTCTGACCGCCCATTTTCCAGCCGAAACCCCGCTGGCCTGCGTCGGCGGGAACAATGCCCCCAAGCCGGGGGTGGTCGGAATAGATGCCCTGGTCGGGGCCTATGCCCAGACTGGGCGGCTGTGCCAGATGATAATCGGCAACATGCCTGAAACCGGCCTGGAACCTGAATTTGACGGGAAAACGGCCGAGCAGATTGTTGACCTGGGCTATGCCATGCTGACCCGGGTGGCACTGCGGGGTAAAAGGTACGTGGCCATTGACACTGACTCCATGCAGATGGAAACCGCCCTGAACCAGGTTCATGCGGCCAGGAGATTTTTCGGTCTGGAATCAACCCGGGAATCGATGAAGCTGTTCGCCGACATGCTCCAGAAAAAGGGCGGCTATGACCCCGAAGAACTCAAGGCCCTGAGGGACTGGGTGGTCAACGTCAAGTTTCGCAACAGGATTTACACCAACACCGAGGAAATCATCAAATCGAAAAAAGCAGTGCTGACCGGACTGGACCGGGTTCAGCCGCCGGCTCTTTCGGCAGATGATAAAAAGAAGCTGGACGAGGGCCTGGCTCTCTACCTGATCATCAGAAACTACCTGAAAGAGGTTAACGCTATCGGCGGAGGCTGGACCAGCCAGCTGGCCTGGGGTTCCGACCGGCGCGGGCTGCCGCTTTCTACGGCCGACATCGCCGAGAGCCTGTTTAACTCTACCGAAGACCATACCGGGAAAAAGCCGGTCATACCCTTTGCCACCGAGAATGATATCCAGGCCCTGCTGACCATGATCTGCTACTGCTATCTCAGCGGCGGGCAGCCGACGCTGTTCATGGATTTCCGCAAGGTCTACGAACCCTGGGAAATCCGGAAGAAGGCGGCCGAGCTTAAGGTTGACCTGAAACCTTTTGAGGGCTCCTCCTGGCTGGAAAAAGGATTCGTTGACGGCAACAATTCCGGTTCGGCCTCGCTCGATTATGCCAGGGAAGCTTTCTTGTTCAAAGCCATTGAGTACTATTTCCCGGGCCTGGGATTTTCGGTGAGCTATCTCTCCCCGGCCGGCATCAGGGGTCTGGCCGGGAGGCTGGCCTATTCCGACCTGAGCGGCCTGTTCACCATGGTCCAGGGTGAAGCCGAGAGCATCTCCCTGCCGCCGCTTCTGGCCGAGGAAGTCTGCCGGGCCTCCGACTATTCCTGGCCGCACACTTTTGTCACCTTTGATGAACTGCCGGCCAGCCTGGTCAAGATGGGGATGCCGGCCAACCATTTCCACCTGGTCACCGGGCTCAACCGACGGCGCTGGCAGTATTTCTCCGATTATGCCTGTGTCCTGAATTATCGCTGGGAAAACCTGCCAGAATACAGCGAGGACCTGGACCGGCCGTTGCCGATGCTCTACCGGCTCAACGGAGGTGAAATCCAGGCCAAGCTGTTGCAGGCCAGGAGGGGCTAAAAATAGGGGGCTCACGGGCTGCTGCTTGCCCCAGACCCGGGAACCAGTCCCGTCGGTTCCCCCGCTCCGGAGAGCGGGTCCCCCTCCGCTACTGGGGCTTTAGCAGCACCCCGTGAGCCAATTTAAATACGCCATCCGTCATGATTGACAGTCCGGGTAGAATTTGGTATTTTTTTAGCCTTGCGGCGCTATCGTCTAGAGGCCTAGGACGGGTGGTTCTCAGCCATCAAACCGGGGTTCGAATCCCCGTAGCGCTGCTTTTCTTATTTATGGGGTAAAGCTTCCAGTTTGGCCTTGTAGGCTGCCTCATCCACAATGCCATAAGTCAGGTCTTTATTCAGATTCTCCAGAGCCTGAAGATACTGGTTATTCTGGTAGGTGGAGGGGTTCAATTTCCAGGTATTCGGTGGCGAGAAAGTGAAAATATAGTAGACGAAATACTTGTCGTAAGGGTAGACCCAGATTTCGGCAGTATTAGCCTGAATGTCCTCGTTGCTCCGGTCAGAGATTTGCTGGGTTCCGGACCTTCCCGGCTGATTCACGGTATTGGTTACCCAGTCGGTGTTCTGGCGGTAATCAATAGAGGCCGGTGAGCCGTTGAGGAGGTAGACCCTGGCCCGGTCGGTATTCCAGGGCTGAGACCTGTTCTCGGTTTTGAAAACCCTTTCTATGTAAGCAATCCTGGTGTCAAAATTCTCTTTAGCTACGGGCTGACGGGCTTCCCAGAAAAGAGTCTGGAACTGCAGGCGTCCGGCGTCGGTCAGCTTCTTGTAAGCTTCTCTTTCAAAATCATGCATTATGAAGTAATGCTTGGCGTACCAGGAATCCTTGGAAGGCAACATGCCCACACCACAGGCAGCTGAAAATACAAAAATCAAGACCAGCAAAAATGGGATTGATTTTTTCATGACTCGCTCCTTCTTATCCTGCTTATAACTTAACACCCGGGTTGATTAAAGTCAAATTTAGCCCGCAGTCTGCCATACTTTGCTTCGGGACAGCTGATTTGTTAACATAGCCAGGGGTGATCATGAAAAACAGGTATCCGTGGTTATCCTTCGGACTGGTCGCAGCCCTAATAGCTGGGCTGGTTTTATTTTCAGGTCTGACCAGGCTGAAACAGAGCCCAAGCCTCCGGCAATTTCAGAAAGGCGTGTCCTTTACCGGATACAGCCGGGATGCTTATGTTGGCTGGCGAGCTGAAACTTCGCTCCAGAACTTAAAAAAAACCAATGCCCAGTGGGTAAGTCTTCTGGTGACTGCCTATCAGGAGAATGTTTATTCCACGGTCATTGATTATAACAGTGCCTATACGCCCAACGATGATTCGGTCAGGCACATGATTGATTACGCCCACCAGCTCGGCCTCAAGGTTATGCTCAAGCCCCACGTCGACCTGCTGAACGACCCTAACCACTGGCGTGGCCAGATTGGCCTGTATTTCAACGAAGCGTCCTGGACCCAATGGTTCAGCTCTTACCGCCAGTTCATTCTCCACTATGCCCAGATAGCGGCCGAAACCGGGGCCGAGCAATTCTGCATCGGTTGTGAGCTGGACGGCACGGTAGCCCGGGCTCAGGACTGGCGCCAGATAATCGCCGCCATCCGCCAGGTTTTTCCCGGGACCCTGGTCTATGCCGATGACCAGGTGGAAAGCAAGCCCGAAGCCGTAACTTTCTGGGATGCCCTGGATTTAATCGGCCAGGACCTCTACCCGACCCTGACTTCCAAGACCAACCCCTCGGTCTCCGACCTCTGTTATGGCTGGAGCCGGCTGCTGAACCGTATTAAAGACCTGTCGGAAAGATGGGGCAAGCCGGTTCTGATTACCGAAATCGGTTACCGCAGCGTCCAGGGAGCGGCCCAGAACCCCTGGGACTGGCAGAAGGAAGGACCGGTGGACCTCGTGGTCCAGCGCAAATGCTACGAGGCGGCCCTGCGGATGGTGGCCGGCCGTCCCTACCTGGCTGGCATGTACTGGTGGCAGTGGTTCCCGGACCCGGAAATCGGGGGACCGGGCGACACCAGCTATTCTCCCTTCAGAAAACCGGCCGAAAGAGTCCTCCGGCTGAGATTCCTGCTGCCGATGTGAGAAATCCAGGGATAAACACTGAAGAGGAAAGCTAAAAGGCATAGGGGTGGGTACTAAAGCCCCAGTAGCGGAGGGGGAACCGCTCTCTGCAGCACGGGAACCGACGGGACTGGTTCCCGGGTCTGGGGCTGGCAGCCGCCCCTGAGCCCCCACTGCTTGTCTTTTTTCTCGAACATTCTTAACACAGACAGCCCACGGCGCGATAATCATTGATTTGCCGCTTTATCCCATAAATTTTGACAATTCCGCCGCAAACTGATATTTCTAATTTTTCCTGATATTCTCTTAGAGGTGCTCATGATGGAAAAGCTGGTGGAAGCCGTCCGACAGAGCTTTGAGAAAAAATTTCAGCGGAAACCACTGTTGCTGGCTTCGCCCGGCAGAATCAATCTCATCGGCGAACATACCGATTATAACGAAGGTTTTGTCCTGCCCGGGGCCACCGACCGCTGCCTCGTCTTTGCCGTAGCGGCGCGGGCCGACCGGCGTTGCCGCTTATATTCGCTCGATTTTGACCAGGATTTTGCCACCGACCTGGACCACCTGCACCGGTCAGAATGGCGCTGGCCGGATTACCTGCAGGGAGTCCTGGACCAGTTCCTCAAGGCTGGTTACAACATCGGGGGAGTGGACATTGCCTTCGGCGGCAATGTGCCCATCGGCGGCGGGATGTCCTCCTCAGCTGCGGTTGAAGCCGGGCTGGCCTTTGCCCTGAATCATCTGTTCGACCTTAAGCTGGATTTGCTGACGCTGGCCCTGCTGGCCCAGAAAGCTGAGAACGAATTCGTCGGCTTAAGATGCGGCATCATGGACATGTACGCTAACCTTCACGGCCGGCCCGGCCAGGTGCTGAAGATTGATTGTCGCCACCTGGTTCACGAATATTATCCTTTTGACCGGCCTGAACTCAGGATAATCATCAGCGATACCGGCGTCCGGCGGGAACTGGCTTCCTCCGAATACAACGTCCGGCGCCACCAGTGCGAGCAGGGCGTCAGGATTCTGCAGAAGTACTATCCGGGTCTTAAAAGCCTGCGCGACGTCAGCCTGGAGATGCTCCAGGAACACCGGGCCGAATTCGACCCGGTCGTCTGGAAAAGGTGCGCCTACGTCGTCCGGGAGAATAACCGGGTGGAGCTGGCCTGCCAGGACCTGCTGCGGCACGATTTTAATTCTTTCGGGCTGAGAATGCAGGAATCGCACCTCGGCCTGCGGGACGAGTATGAAGTCAGTTCGCCCGAGCTCAACCTGCTGGTGGAAGCGGCTTCGGCTGTCCCGGGTGTCCTGGGTTCCAGGATGATGGGGGCCGGCTTCGGCGGCTGCACCATCAGCCTGGTGGAAGCGGCGGCAGTGGAAGAATTCCAGGCCCGGGTTAGTGCCGCTTACCGCCAGGAGACCGGGCTGGCGCCGGCCATCCACGTGGTCAGGGTTGAAGCCGGGACCAGGATTCTTGAAGCCTGAAATTTTTGGGGATAGATAGCCTTGGGCTCTCTCAACCTGCCCTTTGACCCGCTGGAGCGTTCCCGCCAGGTAGAAAGCCTGGTCATGGACTCTGGCCGCCGAAAATACTACCGCTTCCGGCCTGGTCAATTTTACGGGGGCATAGTCACGGCTGATGCCGTTGGCTGTTCTTTTCTCTGTGCCTATTGCTGGAATTACGGCCGAAACCTGAACCCGGCCGGCGTCGGAACCTTCTTTTCCCCGGAAGAAGTGGTGGACAGAGTCCTTCTCCTGGCCCGGAAACATCACTTAAATCAGGTCAGAATAAGCGGGGCTGAACCGCTCCTGGGGCAGGAATCTCTGGCCCATCTGCTTAAAATCCTGGAAGGACTTTCAGCCCGGGCCCCGGATTACCGTTTTATCCTGGAAACCAACGGTCTGATGCTGGGTCAGGAGCGGGAATTTGCCCGAAGCCTCAGCCGCTTCAAAAATTTGCGGGTGAGGGTCTGCCTTAAAGCCACCGACCGCGACCGGTTCCAGCTGATTACCGGGGCCGACCGCGATTATTTTTTTAAGCCTATAGCTGCCCTGGCCCACCTGAAACAACACGGGGTTAGATGCTGGCCCGCCCTGGCCGCAGACCTTTTCACCCGGGAGGAAATAAGGGGATTGCAGTCAATGCTGGTGGCCCAGTCTCTCGGGCCAGAGCTCGAACTGGAAGAGCTTATTCTCTACCCCTTTGTGGAAAAGAATTTAAGAGAACGCGGGGTGGAATTAGCCCGCCGTCCGGTCTGAAAACTGCAGCCACCGGACGTTGCGGCCCATCAAGGCTTCCTGCCCGAAACACCAAGGCTTTTATCAAGCACCTGGTTGCTTGCTGAACTCCGGGTTTCAGGCCGGACCAGCGAAGAATTTTTTCAACTTATAACAGGCCAGCTGGAATGAACGGCCATTAACCGGTCGGCCAAAATTTCGAGCTCAGGAAGCTAAGAAACTTTAACCGGGCTCTCTTTTTTTTCTTCATTAGCTGGTCAGACTTGATTTCAGGTCAGCCCGGGATTTCTGGTAAAAAGTGAACTGTTACTTTATGCGACCAGTTCCGAAAGCACGAATTTTAAAAAGTGGCAGCTCCGGAGGGGAGGAGCTGCCTTTGTCTATACAAGAAGGAGGGTTTTGGGGGAGATTGGCTGGGAAGCTAGGATTCGAACCTAGATAACATGATCCAGAGTCATGTGTCCTACCGTTGGACGACTTCCCAGCACTCGCTTAAATATAGCCAATTCCGGGTCATTTTTCAAGGGTCAGGGGCCAGATTTGAAGGTTGATACCTTAACCTGTATAATAAAAAACTAAATTTTTAAGATGGGATGGGCCCTGTATGACCAGGAGCAAGCTGAATTACCTGATAATATTCCTGCTGACGGTTGTCTTTCTCTGGTTCTTCTTTAAGAACGTCCGCTGGAATGAAGTCTGGGGCTATCTCCGGGAATTCCGGCTGCCGTTTCTGGTCATGACCATTTTACTGGGGCCCCTGCACCTGGTCACCAGGTCAATCCGCTGGAAATTCCTGATTTATCCGGTCAAGCCGGATCTGAGGTTCGGCAAGGCAGTGGAAGCCACCACCGTCGGTTTCACCGTCACCCTGCTTTTTCCGGCCAGGGTGGGGGAGGTGGTCCGGCCGATGTACCTGGCCAGGGCTGAGAATTTAAGCCCCGGCTACCTGATGGGCACAATCGTAGTAGAAAGGACCTTTGACCTCTTTACCAACTGCTTCCTGCTCGGGACCTTCCTGCTGACCAGGCACCTGTTCAGCTACAAGCTGGAGTTGCAGCCCGAAACCCTGAGCCGCCTCTACTTCTGGGGAAAACTCGGCCTGATCCTGGCGGCGGTGCTTTTCCTGCTGATAACCACCCTCTATTTCCTCAAGGGCCGGGCGGTTCGTGTTTTCCGGGCCATCAGCCGGCCTTTCCCCGCCAGGGTTCGACCGGGCATCGAGAAATTCGGCCTGGAATTCGTAGAGGGGTTGAAGTTTTTCCATTCTTTTGGCCGCCTGCTGGGCTATTTTGGCCTGTCGCTGGTAGTCTGGCTGGGTATATCGCTTCTTTACTGGGTGTTCTATACGGGCTACGGCCTTAAAATTCCCTATTTTTTCATCGTTCCTTATATTTTCCTGACCATGATCGGGGCTTCGATACCCACCCCGGGCATGGCCGGGGGCTTTGATTATTTCAGCAAGTTAGCCCTGACCAGCCTGTACGGCCTGGACCCCAACCGGGCGGTTGGCCTGACCATCGTCATCCATTCCCTGCAGTTCGTGGTGACATGCCTCCTTGGTTATGTTATATTATGGAAAAACGGCCTCAGCCTCCTGCAGGCCAGAAAAATGGGAGAAGGAAAGAGCTGATGCGCTGCCCCTATTGCGGTTTTCTGGAGAGCAAGGTAATCGACTCGAGGGAAAGTAAGAAAGGCGTCTCCATCCGGCGCCGCCGCGAGTGCCTGTCCTGCAAGAAGCGCTTTACCACCTACGAGAGGCTGGAGCAGCTGCCCTACATGGTAGTGAAAAAAGACGGAACCCGGCAGCCTTTCGACAGCCAGAAGTTGCTCCGGGGCATGATGAAGGCCTGTGAAAAGAGGCCCATCCAGATCAGCCAGCTGGAAGAAATAGTGGAAGAAATCGAGTCCATCCTGCAGGAGCGGCCGGATAAAGAGATGGAATCATCGGAAATCGGCCAGATAGTCATGGAAAGGTTGAAGGCTCTGGACAAGGTGGCTTACATCCGTTTTGCCTCGGTCTACCGCGAATTCAAGGATGTGGTAGAATTTAAGCATGTACTGGAAAATTTGCTCAAAGAAAAATAAAACCGGCACTGTCTGACTCCGATGAAAAAGAAGATTAAACCTGTAGCCCGGGTATTTAAGGTTGAAACCCAGATCAGGGGTAGCAACGGGGAATTGGTCTTCAAGCGGGAGAGTCTCGGCGGTCTGGGCCTGGCCTGGGAGCCAGCGGTAGATGTTTATGAGAAAGAGGACGAGGTGGTGGTTGAGGTCGAAGTCCCAGGCGTTCTGGCCAGGAACCTCAGGATTGTCCAGTGGGGCAACCGCCTGGAAATCAGTGGAATGAAAAAGGAGGTGGTGGAAGCCGCCAGGTTGAAGTTCCACCGGCTGGAAAGGGAAATGGGCTTCTTTCATAAGGAAATAGTGCTGCCGGTGGCTGTTTCCACCGAGGACACCAGGGCTTCTCTGGAAAACGGGGTGTTGACCATCGTTCTTAAAAAGCAACCCAGGAGCACCAGGGAAATTGAGGTTAAGATCCAGAAACCAAAGGCTGAAGGTCAAGGAGGTGAGTGATGTCCCAGTTCGATGATTCTCCCGAAGAAGCGGTCAACGGTCTGACCGAGGAACAGCAGCAGAAGCTGCAGATTCCCGACCGCCTGCCCGTTCTGCTGCTCAGGGACGTGGTAATTTTTCCGTACATGATAGCCCCGCTCTACGTCGGCCGGGAAAAATCCAAGGCGGCCATTGATCACAGTCTGTCCACCAACCGTATGATCCTGCTGCTGACCCAGAAGGACATGGAGATCGAAGAACCCAAGAGGGAGGATGTCTACGAGGTGGGCACGGTCGCTCTCATCATGCGGATGCTGAAGCTGCCGGACGGCCGCATCAGGATTCTGGCTCAGGGTCTGGTCCGGGCCAGGATTGAAACCTTCGAAGACGAAGGCCCCTTTGTCCAGGCCAGGATAATCACCCTCCAGGAACCGGAACAGGTGGAGAAGACTATCGAGCTCGAAGCCCTGATCAGGAACGTCCGCTCCGGCCTGGAGAAGGCTACCTCCCTGGGCAAGGCCATTCAACCGGAGATACTGGTGATAGCGGCCAACCTGGAAGACCCGGGCCGGCTGGCCGACCTGACCGCCTCCAACCTGGAACTCAAAGTGAAGGAGGCCCAGGAAGTCCTGGAAATCGTTGACCCGGTGCTGCGGCTGAAGCGCGTCTATGAGCTCCTGGTCCGGGAACTGGAACTGCTGGAGATGCAGTCCAGAATTTCCAACGAAGCCCGGGGGGAACTGGACAAGCTGCAACGGCAGTACTTCCTGCGGCAGCAGATGAAAGCCATCCAGAAAGAGCTGGGGGAAGGTTCTGAACTCCAGGAAGAGGTCAAGGCCTATCAGGAAAAGCTGAAGAAACTCCGGGTCAGCGACGAGGTGCGGGAAGAGCTGGAGAAGCAGATTAACCGCCTGGCCCAGATGCACCCGGAATCGGCCGAAACCGCGGTTATCAGGAATTACCTGGACTGGATGTTCTCCCTGCCCTGGGACATCAGCACCAAGGATAACCTTGACCTCAAGATGGCTAAGAAAATTCTGGACGAGGACCATTACGGTCTGGAAAAGGTTAAGGAAAGAATAATTGAGTACCTGAGCGTAAGGAAACTGTCCAAGAAAATCAAGGGTCCGATCCTGTGCTTCGTCGGGCCGCCAGGTGTGGGCAAGACCTCCCTTGGCCGGTCAATCGCCCGGGCCCTCGGCCGGAAATTCGTCCGGATATCACTGGGTGGAGTGCATGACGAGGCTGAAATCAGGGGGCACCGCCGCACCTATGTCGGAGCTATGCCCGGCAAAATCATTCAGGGACTGCGGCGGGCCGGTTCCAACAACCCGGTCTTCATGATGGACGAGGTTGATAAAATCGGGGCTGATTTCCGGGGCGACCCGTCCTCGGCTCTGCTGGAAGTCCTGGACCCGGAACAGAACAACAGCTTCCTGGACCATTACCTCGGGGTGCCTTTTGACCTGTCCAGGGTCATGTTCATCACCACGGCCAACCTCCTGGACCCCATCCAGCCGGCCTTCCGGGACCGGATGGAAATTATCGAGCTTCCCGGCTATACCGAGGAAGAAAAATTGCAGATTGCCCTTCGCCATCTCATCCCCAAGCAGATTACCGAGCATGCCCTCAAGCCGGAAGCCATCGATATCTCCGAAGGAGCGGTCAAGGCCATTATTTCCCAGTACACCCGGGAAGCCGGGGTCCGCAACCTGGAGAGAGAAATCGCCGGCATCTGCCGTAAGGTGGCCCGGCAGATTGCCGAAGGCAAGAAGAGAAAAGTCAGGGTAACCGCCCAGAACATCGAAAAATTCCTGGGCCCGCCCAAGATTTTCCGGGACCAGCTCACCAAGAAGGACCAGGTGGGCGTGGCCACCGGGGTGGCCTGGACGGCGGCCGGCGGCGAAATCCTGTTTGTTGAAGCCACCAGGATGCAGGGCAAGGGCAACCTGATGCTGACCGGCTCCCTGGGCGAGGTGATGAAAGAGTCGGCTCAGGCCGCCCTGAGCTATGCCCGGGCTCATGCCAGCGAATTCGGCATAGAGCCGCGAATCTTCATGGAAAATGATTTCCATATTCATATTCCCGAAGGCGCTATCCCCAAGGACGGACCCTCGGCCGGGGTGACCATCGCCACGGCCTTCATTTCGGTCTGCACCAACATCCCGGTGCGCTGGAATGTGGCCATGACCGGCGAGATTACCCTGCGCGGCAATGTCCTGCCGGTGGGCGGCATCAAAGAAAAAGTGCTGGCCGCCCAGCGGGCGGGCATCAAGAAGATGATTTTGCCTCTGCCCAACAAGAAAGACCTGGTTGACATCCCGGCCAAAATCCGCCAGGAGATGCAGTTCATTTTTGTCGAGGACATAAAGCAGGTTTTCAGGGAAGCCCTGGCCGGGCCTTTTTCCCGGGTGGTTACGGTAGTGGCAGCCAATCCGAAGCGACGGAAAAATACCGTTAGTAAAACCAGGAAGAGTGCCAGAGTCGGTTCGGGACGGGCCAGAAAACCCCGTTAATATTGATTTTATCTGGCGTCGTTACAACCCTCTTATCCAGGCCGGCGGTTCTGAGCTTGCTGGATAGCTGTTCTGGATCCTGATGATTCGGGGATGGTTCGGGACTCATGCCGTCAGGTTAGCCGACTGCATACAGATAGGCTAATAAGACTGATATCAAGTCTTAGGTTGTTGATTTCCTTAAAAAGGGAAAGAGGGGAACTGGCCCCCGCTTTTTCCTATGGATGGGAATCGGAAGATATTCTGCCGGATTTAAGTTTCGGGGGTGGCTTTTTATACGCTCAGGCGGCCCTACTCAGGCCAGAAAATTCCCCTCGAAGACCAACTGGGCCGGCCCGGTCTGGTAAATCTTGTCTTTTTCCCATTCCACCACCAGCGGGCCCATGCTGGTCCAGACCTTGACTTTCCGTTCGGTCAGGCCCTTCAGGATGGAGGCCACCGCTGCGGCGCAGGAGCCGCTGCCCGAGCTCAGGGTTTCGCCCACGCCCCGTTCCCAGAACAAGACCTCTATTTCCTGGCGGTTGAGAACCCGGATGAATTCCACGTTGGTCCGGCGGGGGAAGAAGGGATGATTTTCCAGCTCCTGTCCGACCTGGTGCCACTCAATCCTGGCCGGGAAGAACCTTTCGACGAAGATATCGCAGTGGGGGTTGCCGACCGAAACGCAGGTGATGTGATAGACCTTGCGGTTTATAGACAGGGGATAATCAACGATGACTTCGTGTTCCTGCCCGTCATCAAAGGGAATATCGCGGGAAGAAAAACGAGGCTCTCCCAGCTCGATTCTGATTTCAAGATGGGTCCCGTCCTGTTTTTCCAGTTCGCAGCTGCGTTCCCCGGCCACGGTCTCGAAGTCTATTTTCGAGCCCGCTACCCGTTTCTGGTAGAAAAGGTAAGCCGCGGCGCAGCGCAGCCCGTTGCCCGAAATCTCAGCTTCCGAACCGTCGGCGTTAAAGATGCGAAAGCCGAACCGACCCTCCCGGCCCTCTACGGGCCAGTAGAGGATGAGGCCGTCAGCCCCCACGCCGGTGTGGCGGTCGCACAGCCGGCGGGACATCTCGGCCAGTCCGGCTTCATCCAGCTTCTGGCGGTCTTCCACCACCAGGAAATCGTTGCCCAGGGCATGAAGCTTGGCGAAACGCATCAGGGCACTCTCAGGGTGACGATAAAATCAATCTTTTCCCCGTCGCTTTCTCTCCTGACCAGCAGGATGATTTCTTCTCCAGATTCGGTCTTCTTCAGGATGTCCTGGAATTCCCTGACCGAGGCCACTTTCACCCGGTTGACTTCGAGGATGATGTCCCCGGTCTGGAGTCCGGCCCTGGCCGCCGCGCTGTACTGCTTGACTTCAGTTATGAGCAGTCCTTCGGTGGTGCTCAGGCCATAGCGCCGGGCCAGAGACGGGGTGATGGCGGTGAGGCTCAGGCCAACGTCCTTATCCAGGCTCTCTTTCTGGCTGGGAGTTTCTACCGGTTCCAGTTCATCCACCCGGGCCTTGACCGTCATTTCCTTGCCGTCGCGGATGATTTTGATGGTCACCAGGTCACCCGGCTGCAGGTCGGCCACTTTGAACCGCAGGTCCTTCCAGTTCTCCACCGGCTGGCCGTTGATTTCTACTATGACATCATATTTCTTTAAGCCAGCTTTCTCGGCCGGGCCCTCGGGTTCCACCTGGGAAATGATTACGCCCCTGTTCACAGTCAGGTTGAACTGCTTTTTGATAGACTCGGTAATATCGGTGCCCCTGATGCCGAGCCGGCCCCTGACCACCCGCCCTTTCTCCTTAAGCTGGGCCACGACTTTTTTGGCCAGGTCGGAGGGTATGGCAAAGCCGATGCCGATGTTGCCGCCGCTCGGGCTCAGGATATTGCTGTTGATGCCGATTACTTCACCTTTCAGGTTGATGAGCGGTCCGCCGCTGTTACCGCGGTTGATGGCGGCATCGGTCTGGATGAAATCTTCGTAAGTCGGGGTGTTACCGCCCAGTCCCAGCTGGCGCCCCTTGGCGCTGATAATCCCCGCGGTCACCGAGTGCTCCATGCCGAAGGGATTGCCGATGGCCAGGACCCATTCACCGACCTTGATGGCTGAAGAATCTCCCAAAACAGCGTAGGGGAAATTCTTGCCTTCAACTTTGAGCAGGGCCAGGTCGGTGGCCGCATCCCGCCCGATCGGTTTGGCTTCGTATTCCTTGCCTTCAACGGTGGAGATTCTCACCTTGACCGCATTTTCCACGATGTGATTATTGGTCAGAATATAACCGTCAGCTGAGATGAAGAAACCGGAGCCTTCGGCCTGGGAGCGGTACTCCCGCTGCCGGTCGCGGGAACGGGGAGGGTTGCCGAAAAACCTGTCCCAGAAATCCTGGAAGGGCCAGTCCTCGTCGAAGCCGAAAGCTGGCATCTGTTCCACTCGCTCGGCTACCACTCTAACCACGGCCGGGCCTACCTTTTCCACCACCCGGACGAAATCCTGGTTGAGGGATGCTTCTGGCGCCGGCAGTGGTTTTTCAGCCGCCAGCAGGTGGTTGTTCAGGGTCTGGCCCGGTCTTTCCGGGCTGGAGACGGCTGCCGGCCTCTCCGGTGACAGCAAAATATATCCGGTCACAAGCATACCGGCTAAAAAACTGATAGCGCCAATCCACAGGAATTTTTTCATGGTGAGCCTCCCTCGAAGATAATTAAAATTAACACAATCAGCCATAAAATTCAATGGACACCGGGCTTCCCTGGCCCGATTTTATCATTAACCAGCTTTTGCTCGGAATGGTTGCAGGTTGCAATACAAATAATTCATCGGTAAGATAAGACAGAATGAAGAAAGAAGTGATGACCGAGGCTGCCCGTCGCCGCCCGACCAGAAAAGCTCTGTTTCTGGTCATAGAAGGCATAGACGGTTCGGGCAAATCCACCCAGGTGGAACTGCTGGCCCGTCGCCTGCGCCGCCGGGGGCTTCAGGTGGTCACTTTAAGGGAGCCCACCCAGGGGAAGTGGGGCCGCAAGATAAGGGAGCTTTCTAAAACCAGCGGTTCAGTGAGGCCGGAAGAAGAACTGGAGCTTTTTATCCGGGACCGCCAGGAAAATGTGGCCAGGAACATCAAACCGGCCCTGAAATCCGGCCGGACGGTGATTCTTGACCGCTATTATTACTCTACTCTGGCTTACCAGGGGGCCCGGGGACTGCCGCTGGAGGAAATCAGGCGCCGCCACCAGAAATTCGCCGTCGTCCCGGACCTGGTGTTTATACTGGATGTCCCGGTCAGCACCGGGCTGCGCCGGATTAAGGACCGTCCGGTCATCTACAGCCTTTTCGAAGAAAAAGAATACCTGAAAAAGGTTCGGAAAATCTTCCTTTCCTTCCGCGACCCGGAGGTGGTGGTGGTGGACGGGCGCCCGCCGGCAGCCGTCATCCACCGGAAAATCTGGTCGTTGCTGCTGAAGAAATTTCCGCAGCTGAAATAGCCCCGCCGGCATTGTTTTTTCTACCTGTAATCTGATATATTGTTTTACTTACCGCTGTTATTCGGCCCATAGCTGGAAAAAGATGCCTGACAGAAAAAAGATCGTTTTCAAAATTAAAGTTCCCAGATTAAACCGGAAAAAAGTCCTGAAAGGGTTGCTCCTTTCCCTGGTGCTGCTGGTGGCCCTGGCCCTGGGCGGCTTTTTCGGTGCCTACCTGGCCATCAGGGAAAACCTGCCGGATGTGGGAGAGCTGGAGCAGATTAAACCCAAGATAATCTCGGCCGTCTATGCTGACAACGGCCAGCTGGCCCGGGAATTTGCGGCCGAGAGAAGAATCCAGGTGCCATACGAGAAAATCCCCGAAGTCCTCAAGCAAGCCATCATTGCCACCGAGGACCCCAGGTTTTTTGCCCATAAAGGCATTGATTACCGCGGTATCCTGAGAGCTTTAAAGGAAGATTTTTTCCGGATAGTCCTGGGCAAGAGCCGGCTGCACGGTGGCAGCACCATCACCCAGCAGCTGGCCCGCAGCCTGTTTCTCTACCCGCAGCAGACCGTCCGCCGCAAGCTCAAGGAAATTTTTGTGGCCATGGAAATTGAGCGGCGCTATACCAAGGAAAAAATCCTGGAACTTTATTGCAACCAGTTTTACCTGGGGCACGGGACCTGGGGGGTGGAGGCGGCAGCCCAGCTCTATTTCGGTAAGAGTGTTACCGACCTGACCCTGCCCGAAGCCGCCCTGATTGCCGGTATCTTTCGCGGTCCGGCCGTTTATTCTCCCTACAATAACGTCAAGGTTACCCTGAACCGGCGAAACCATGTGCTTAACCGAATGACCGAAGAAGGTTTCATCAGCCGGCAGCAGGCCGAGGAACTGAAAAAACTGCCCCTGGGAGTTCTGCCGCTACGCCGCCAGAGCACGGAACCAGGAGCCTATTTTTACGAGGAAGTCAGGAAGTACGTGGAGAAAAAATACGGCGACGAAGTCCTGTACCGGGGTGGCCTGAAAATCTATACCACCCTCAACCTGGACTATCAGAAATATGCCGAGGAAGCTCTCGACCGCGGCCTCCGGGTCCAGGACAAAAAGAACGGCTGGCGACAGGACAAGCGCAACCTGCTGGCAGAGGGCAAGACCGAGCTGGATAAGGTCTGGCTCGATAGCTGGGACAGCCTGGAGCCGGCTCCGGGTAAAACCGAAGAAGCCATCGTCCTGGAAGTCGGCCGGGCTGAAGCCAGAGTCAGGCTGAAAAATTATACCGGGCTCCTGACCAATAAGGGCATCGAGTGGACCAAAGCCAGGTTTCTGACCGACCTGATCAAACCCGGTGATGTCATACTGGTTGAAGTGCAGGCGGTGAATGAAGCTGACAAAACAGCCCGGGTCAACCTCGACCAGGAGCCGGCGGTCGAAGGTGCCTTTATTGCCCTGGACGTGGCTACCGGGCAGATTAAAGCCATGGTCGGCGGCTATTCCTTCAGGCGCAGCCAGTTTAACCGGGCTACCCAGGCCCTGCGCCAGACCGGCTCGGCCATCAAACCGATTTTCTACACCGCAGCTCTGGAAAAGGGATTTACCCCGGCCAGCGTCATCATCGATGAACCGACCAACTTCGTTGATAAATGGACCGGCGAGCCCTGGTCGCCCAAGAACTACGACGGCGAATATCATGGAGCGGTAACCCTGCGAACCGGCCTGGAAGAATCCAGGAACGTGGTCACAGCCAAGCTGCTCGATTACCTCTCGCCCCAGGTGGGGGTGGAGTACTGCCGCAAGTTCGGGATAACTTCCACCATTTATCCCTATCTATCGCTGGCCCTTGGCTCTTTTGAAATCACCCTGCAGGAGCTGGTCTCAGCCTTCAGCGTTTTTCCCAACAAGGGATTAAGGGCCCGGCCTTATTTTATCGTCAGGATTGAGGACAAAGACGGGAACATCCTGGAGGAAAACGTTCCCCAGACTGAGGAAGTCCTTTCGCCTCAAATAGCTTACATGATGACCTATCTGCTGCAGGGCGTGGTGCAGCGCGGAACGGCGGCCTCGGCCGCTTCTCTGAACTGGCCCCTGGGCGGCAAAACCGGCACCACCAACAAATTTACCGATGCCTGGTTCATCGGCTTTTCGCCCTCGCTCTGTGCCGGAGTCTGGGTGGGTTATGATACCAAGATTACTCTCGGCAACAGGCAATCGGGGGCGGTGGTGGCCCTGCCCGTCTGGCGAGATTTCTTTGGCCGGGTGATTGAAGATAAGAAAAAAGAATTTGCTGCCTCCCAGCCGGCGGAGGCTGCGGCGGGAGAACCGTCAACAGTAACCAACCAGGAAGCCATCCTGGTCGAGGATTTCGAGGTTCCACCAAACCTGGTCTTCGTGACTATTGACCGCAAGACCGGGTTGCTGGCTTCGCCGGTCTGCAAGTATCCCTTCCAGGAAGTTTTTCTGCCCGGGACCGAGCCCGGCCGGTACTGTTCGCTTCAGGACCACCTGCGGGTGCTGGATTATTATTCGGAACGGCAGGCCCGGGAAGAAAGACACTGAGATTGGAACGGGTCGGCGGTAAACAACCTGATAATATATGAACATCCATTCATATATTGTTCCAGATACCAGGTCTTAAGAGCCTATCCCGGGTTTTTCAGGTCCTGGGCAGACACTCCAATATAATCATTCCACTGTGCTGCCCGCTTCAATTTCATCCGGCGAAAGGCCTTGTGATTAAATTGAGTGCGGTTGCTCGGGTCGGGCGGGTGAGTGCAGACATCTCTTATCAAAAGGCGCTTTGAGGGTGGGGAGCAAGAATCGGGCAGATGAGTTACACGAGAACTCTGATAGGCTGATAAGAAATCCAGGCCGATAGCCAGCCTGGTTATGACCGGGCCCTGGACTGTTTGAAATTTGAGGGTCGGGTTCTTTATTCCAGACAGTGAAACCTGTATTTGCCTGAAATCTATTAAATTCAGGGCCCAGCTTTTCGGTATAACCTGGTTATACTTCTGTATAAACGGAACTTTGCTTTTAAAAAAAAAAGAAGGGCCCTCAGAATTAATCATCTTAATTAAGAGAGGGCCCTTTATCTCGTGCCGGACTGCTCCGGCTTCTTATTTCTTGCGGCTAACCGAACCCGACCTGGAAGAAGAAGAAGAGCTACGGGAAGAGCCTATCGAGCGCGAGCCGGAACTGGATGAACCAACCCTGGTCGAACCGGAACTGGGCCGCGAGCTGCTCAGACCGCTCCGGTAAGAACCCGAGCTGGAGCGCGACGGGCTGGAACTTATCCGGGGAGAGCTGAGCCTGGAAGGCGAGTAGCGCTCGGACCTATAAGCGCTATCTCCCCGCGACAGGCTGCTACCGGATGAACCTGAAGGGCGGCTGTAGCTACGGCTCGGAGCTGAGTAGCTGGAACGGTAGCTGCTGTCCGGGCGGCTGGTGCTCCTGGGACTGACGCTGGATGAGGAGGGATAGGTTCTTATGGCCCGCCCGGTATCGGAAGAACCATATGACCTGGAGGCCAGCGGCGAGTCTTCTTTCTTCTGAATCTTTTTTGGAGTCACTTTGCCCGAAGCCGGGGTGCTCTTGGAAGAAGGCTTGGTTGCGGACGAACCTTTCTCAGCGCTTCCTGACTTGGGCTGCACCGTTTTTCCCTTATCCCCGGAACCGGCCACAGCTTTCTTTCCCGGGCCTGAAGAAGGCCGGATGTTGTCCGGGTTGATTTTTCCCCGGCTGCCAGGCGTCCCGGTCAGACCTGGCTTCAGGCCTCCGCCCTCGCGGTCTTGCCTGACTAGAACCCTCTTGCCGTCCAGTTTCTCCACCGTTAGCTTCGAGCCTTCAGGACGGAAAGGCAGGCTCTTGCGGGTGAGTGTAATCTTCTTGTCCAGGTTGGCTGCCCTCAAGTTTTCGGGCCTCAGGGCGGCCCGGGAAATATCACGGGCCCGGAGCTGGTCTTTTCTGACGGCCACCAGCGCCCGGGAATGGATCGGATAATGACCGACGTACCTGTCGTAGAAAACATTGTTGATGACCACCACCGGGTAGCCGTACCAGCTCAGAGGTGCCCAGCAAAAATAGTCCATATCCCACCACCAGCTGACCCAGGCCGGGCCCCAGTAGGCGGTCGGAATCCAGTACCAGCCGACACCCACACCCCAGTGCCAGCGACCGTAGTGGAAAGCCACCCAGCCCCAGGGCTCGTAGGGCACCCAGGTCCAGCCGGTCAGCGGCACCCAGACCCAGCGCCCGTAGTAATAAGGACGCCAGTCGTCAGCCACATTTCTGGGAACCCAGACATAACCGTAGGGAGCGACGTAGACCCAGTCGCCGTATTCGTTGAGCTCGCCTTCAAATTCGGCCAGGTCCTCGGGCAGGTAACGTCTGGCGTAGAGGCGGCTGGTCTGCTGCTCACGGGACTGGTTCCAGCGGTCAAAACCGTCATCGGCCACCGGACGGAAACTGACCGGCCGGGAAGTGAAGCGGCCTTCAGCCATTTCCAGCCGCTGCTCGCCCTTGACCAGGTAGGAATTCTGCTCGCCGGCGGCTTCCACCAGCCCTTTGAACACCAGAATTTCGGTCCCGCGGCCCTCTTCCACGTCAACGCGGAAAATTCCCTTTTCCAGAACGTAGAAAGAAGAGTCCGGGGTGTGAACCTCGATGGCTTTTTCTCTATCGAGGTTGTTAATGGTGAAATAGGCATGGCCGGACCAGAGACGGAACTTGATCAGGTCGTTATCCTTGCGCGGCAGGCTCATAACATCGAGCTTGGTATCATTATCCAGCCTGAGGTAATTGCGGCGTCCGAACTGGATTTCCATCCGGCCTTCGGAGGTGCCCAGGCGGTCGCCCTCGGCCACCGGGTCGTTGACCACGGCCTCTTCGTAACCGATATCGGCCGCTCTCTGGATGAAAGCCTTGCCTTCAAGAAAGCTGACCCGCCCGACTGACTGGTTGGTATATTTAGTCTCTTCCTGGGGTTGTTCCGCTTGGGGCAATTCTTCCTGGGCCCGCAGCGGGGCATAAAGACCCACGAGAAAGATTAAACCTGTTACCAGCCAAATGCTTTTTTTACTCATCTTAAGCTCCTTTACACCCTTTTTACTGCATATTTTGTGCCAGTTTTGCGGCCAAAATAACAGGGGAAAAAGACCTGTTTTGATCAGGGTGGTGTCTATTCTGGATGACGCCTGTCATCTAATCCGCCTTTTTGCCTTAAACCAGGTCATTTTTTGCTCGGGAGCCTTGTCCGACCCGGATATGACTGGGTTCAGGGGGTATCCGGCCTCCAAGAAAGCTGATGCTCTTACAAATTAACCCGGGCTTTCCCGGCGGGCGTCGGTCAGGTTGAGCCTTTGTTTCTATCTATATCGCCCCTTATCCCCAGGATTTCTTTTCGGCCTTTTATTTAGCTTTGGTCCTGAAGGGCTGGAATTCCTTTCCAGAAGTTGCGGAAAATCTTCAGGTATGGACTTATTTCCGCGGCCAGGGCCGGGGGGCAGGGGAGGTCGGGGAGTTCCCGCCTTTTGCTCCCTTTGAGCCTCAGACTGACCTCTTCCACCCCCTCTTTAAGCTCTTTCAGGTTATAACCACCCTCAAGAAAAACTATCTGCCGTCCCGAAGCATATTCGGCGGCTATGTCGGTTAGCACCTGGCTGATGTCGCCGCAGCCTTCGGCCGAAAGCTCCATCCGCCCCAGAGGGTCCCAGCGCATGATGTCAAACCCGGCCGATACCAGGACAAATTCAGGCTGGTAGCTGGCGGCCACCGGCCGGATGACTTGCTGGAACAGGTACAGATAATCTTCATCGGTTTTCCCGGCCCGGAGCGGCAGGTTGAGGTTATAACCCAGGCCTTCTTTTTCCCCCACCTCAGCGGCCGAGCCGGTCCCGGGGAAGAGCGGGCTCTGGTGAAGCGAAATGTACAGGACTTCGGGTGTGCCATAAAAGGCTTTCTGAGTGCCGTTGCCGTGGTGCAGGTCCCAGTCCACTATCAGTATGCGCCGGATTGATTTTTTCCGCCGGAGGTATTCGGCAGTGATGGCGATGTTGTTGAAGAAACAGAAACCCATCGGCCGGTAGCTCTCAGCGTGGTGGCCGGGTGGCCTGACCAGGGCCAGGGCATTATCCAGCTTTCCTTCCAGAATCAGGTCGGCCGCAGTCAGTCCGGCTCCAGCCGCCAGGCAGGCGGCTTCGTAAGTGTAAGGTCCGGCGATAGTGTCCGGGTCAAACTGGTAATAATCCTCCCGGCCGGCGGTTTCCTTTAAAAAACTCACGTATTCCGGCAAATGCACCATCTGGATTTCTTCCGGGGTAGCCGGCCTGGGCTCAACCAGGGTGAAACCGGATTTCAACCTGGTCTGCAGCAGCTCGTAAAGGGCGATTATCCGCAGCGGGCTTTCGATGTGCTCTTCGCCCATCTGGTGGAGGGCGAAACGCTTGTCAAAAACGATGCCGGTTTTCATCCGCTCCGGTTCATTTTTTGGGAAAGAAAGTAGCCAGGTCCTCTTCTCTGGGCGGCTTGGTCAGCAAGCTGACCACGATGAGGCTCAGCAGGGAGACGGCCAGGGCCGGGAAAATCAGCGGTATGCCCCAGGGGTCGCCTTCCGGGACTTTTTCCGGCGGCAGCACCTCGGCCAGGACTTTCATCCCGATGCTGACCACGGTGCCGGAGATGATGGAAGCCAGCCCTCCGGCCTTGGTGGCTCTCTTCCAGGCCAGGGCTGCGATCAGGGCCGGGGTAATAGCCACGCCGTAAATGGTGTAGGCGAAATAGCTCATCTCCAGGACTGATTTTAAGCGCAGGGCAAAGAAGAAGGCCACCACCCCGATGATGACGATAAACAGCTTCTGCAGGGCCACCAGTTTGCGGTCGTCAGCCGTCCGGTTGATGAACCGCTGGTAGATATCCCTGATCAGGTTGCTTGATGGGGAGAGGAGGTAATTCATTCCAGTGGAAATGACCACGGCGCAGGCCGCTCCCAGCAGAAGCACCCCGATGGGGGGCGGCACCAGGTTGCGGGCGGCCAGCAGCACCACCTTGCCGCCTTCCCTGGGGATGCTCAGGTTTATCTGGTCCTTAAACATGCTGTAGGAGAATACGGCTATGACCACGACCACGGTTTCCACGAAGACGGTCCCGACGGTCCAGAAAACCACCGCTTTCTTGGCGTCTCTGGGACTGCGGGCGCTGTAGAATTTCTGGTACATGCTCTGGACGCCCAGCAGCAGGAACATGGTCGAAAGGAAATACCCGAGAGCCTTAAGGGTCGGGTTAGCTCCAAACTGCTCGTTGACTACGGCAAAATATCCCGCCGGCAGGCTGGCCTGGGCCCCGCTCAGGCCTCCGGCAGCGGCATAGACAAAGGGGACCGACAGCAGGCAGGCCAGGACGATGATGATGCCGTTGGGCAGGTCGGTATAGGCCACGGCCACCATCCCGCCGAGGGCGGTAAAGAGGATGACAAAGGTAGCGGCCAGGTAGATGCCTGTCTGGTCGGAAATGGCTCCGTCGGTGGCCACGTTCAGGATGAAGCCGCCGGCCACGAACTGGTAGGAAACGATGGCTGTAAAAGAAATCACCAGGGCGATGGCCCCAAACAGCCTGGCCAGCGGGCCATACCTGACTTCCAGGATGTCGCCGATGGTGTACTGACCGAAAGTCTGAATCTTGGCAGCCAGAAAATAGATGATGATGATGCCAACCCAGGCTCCGGCGGCCAGCCACAGGGCCGAAAACCCGGCCTTGGAGGCGAATTCAGCCCCGGAAATAAAAGTGCCCGAGCCAATCCAGGTGCAGATGAGGGTGAAGACCATCACCGACCACTTCAGTTTGCGGCCGGCCACCATGAAATCCTCCTGGCTCTTGACTTTCCTGGCCCGGAGGAAATTGATGACAGTCAGCACCAGAAGATAACCCAGGATGATGTAGAGATAAAAGGTCATGCGGCCTCCTTATGGGTGTTAAGGTCGAGATAAAGACCTGGCAAGCTCGGTTCCAGGGGAATGGGGGAAAGGCCGAACCTGCTCAGAGAAAACATCGTCAGAGATGATATCTTAAAGCCCAGGTTTCAGTCAAAATATTTGTCTTTTCCGGCCTCAGGACTCTTCCTTGGCCTCTTCTATCGGTTCGATCTCATCCTCGGAAGTGGTGGGCAGAGTCTTGGGGGCCGGGTCGGCTTCAGTTCCTGCTTCTTCCGCTAAGGCTGAGTCCTTCCTTTCCATCTTGACTGAATAGACCCGGGTGACATTCGGCTCTTCCATGGTCGTGCCGTAGATGTAATCGGCCACTTCCATGGTCTTGTAGTTGTGGGTGATGATGATGAACTGGGTCTGGTGCTTGATGGCCTTCATCAGGTTAAGGAACCGGCCGAGGTTGACTTCGTCCAGGGCGGCGTCCACCTCGTCCAGGATGCAGAACGGTGATGGCTTGTAGCGAAACAGGGCAAAGAGGAAGGCCAGGCTGGTCAGCGATTTTTCTCCGCCCGAGAGCAGGGTTAAATTCTGAACTCTCTTGCCCGGCGGCTGGGCCACGATTTCCACCCCGCTTTCCAGGGGGTTTTCCGGCTCCAGCAGCTTGACTTCGGCTGTCCCGCCGCGAAACAGCAGGGCAAAAATTTCCTGGAAATTCTTGTTCACTTCTTCCAGGGCTTTGAGGAATTGAGTCTTGCTTTCCTCGTCTATTTTCTTGATGGCTTCCTGGGTGGAGTTGATTGAATCGCGCAGGTCCTGCCGCTGCTGGATCAGGAAGTCATATCTTTTTTTCTGCTCCAGGTATTCTTCCTCGGCCATCATGTTAACCTGGCGGTAACGCTGGAGGGTGTCGCGGATGGTTTCCAGTTCTTTCTCCAGTTCTTCGTCGCTGAGTTCCCGGGCCGGAACTGGCGGTTTGCCTCTTCTTCTTTCCCTGGGCTTTTCTCCGGCTTTCTCCGCTGCCTTGTCTTCTTCTTTTTCTCCGGGCTTTTCTGCCGCTTCTTCTTCGGCTTCTTCGCCCTCTTCGGTTAAGGCCCTGGCCAGCTCCTCGCTTTCCGCTCCGGGCTGGGCTTCCTGGCTCCCGGTTTCAATTTCCTGCTTGAGTTCCAGCAGGTTTTTCTTCAGTTCCTGCCAGCAGGTCTCTTCCAGGTTGACCCGGTCTCTTTCCACTTCAGCCCGGCGAATTTCCAGCCGGGTCTTGTCCTGACGTGATTGTTCTTCCTTTTCCCGGAGCTCCTTCAGCCGGGCTTCCATCTCGTCCAGCTGTTTCTGCAGCCCCAGCACCTGGCTGTCCTGGTCGAGCAACCCTTCTTCTTCCCGGCGGGCTTCAGCTTCGAGCTGCACTGATTTCTGTTTTAGCTCTTCTATCAACTGTCCCAGCCGTTCTTTTTCTTCCTGGCCGGTGTAGACCTCCATTTCCAGGATACCAAGCTTGGTGGTGATGGCCTGCCCCCTTTTTTCCAGCGATTGCAGGGCGGAGCGGGTGCCGTTTATCTTTTCCTGGAGCAGGTGAAACTCGGACCGGAGCTGATAGGCCTTTTCTTCTTCGGCCTTCTGGTTTTCCTGAAGCCTGGACAGGGCTTCTTCCCGCTGCTTAATTTTTTTCCTGATTTCTTCGAGTTCCGTCTCCATCCGCTGCAGCTCAGACCGGGCCGCTTCTTTTTGCTGCTCGAGGGCAGCTTTTTCCTCTGCCTGGATCCTTTCTTCTTTGGCCAGGATTTCCAGGGCCGTTCCGATTTTTTGCAGTTCCTGGTTGATGAATTTCTGTTCCCTTTCCAGGTCCGATATCTGCCGCTCGGCTGCCAGGAGTCTGTTTCTGGTTTCTTCCAGGTTTTTTTCCAGCTCGGCTTTTTCCCGGCTGGCGGTCTCTATTTCTTCTAACAACGGCTTCTTTTCCGCTTCCAGTTTTTCTGATTCCTGGAGAAGCTTCTTCTTTTCCTGGCTCAGACTGAAAAGTCCCTCTTTCTTCTGGCCGGTCTTGAGCAGGCCGGAGGCATAGAGCAGGTCGCCCTCAACCGTGATGAAATTGAACCCGGGATATTTCTCCCATAGGCTGACGGCAGTGAGCAGGTCTCTGACAATGACTGCCTCGGGCAGGGAAGAGGTGTATTTTTCCAGACCGGGTCTGGTTCTAATTTTCTGTTTGAGAAGCCCCAGGACCCCCTCAGCCTGGAGCAGGCTGTCCGGAAGGCTGCCGCCCACTCTTTCTGAAAGCAGCAGCAACGTTCTCCGGTCGCCGGCCGGGAGGTGCTGCTTGAAATTTTCCAGCAGAAAAGCCTGGGCCCGGGCTTCTTCTTTCCAGAACAGGTCAAAAAGCGGAGCTTCTGACTCGGGGATTTCTACCAGCTCTGAGAACCAGCCCAGGGCTCCGGGTATTGGGTTACGGTCGGCCGAGTCCCGCTCCACCTCGGCAATTTTTTCCAGGGCCTGAAGCTGGTGGCCGGTTTCTTCCAGCCGCCGGTTGACCCGGGCCAGTTCGGCTTCCAGACCGGCCAGCTTCTGGCTCAATTGCTCCAGATTTACGGCCAGCCCGGACAGGTTTTCCTGCTGGCGGTCTTTTTCTTCCAGCACCCGGTCGAGCTCTTCTTTCAGGCTGGAGAGACGAGTTTCGGTCTGTTGCTTCTGGGCCAGGTAGTCTTCTTTTTCGCGGGCCAGCTTTTCCGCCTGCTTCAGGAAAAGTTCCAGTTCCTTTTCCAGCCGGTAAAAATTATTGCGGATTTCAGTGGCTTCCTGGATTTTGTGCATCTGGCTGCGGCGCAGTTCAGTCAGCAGGTTCTCTTCAGTTGAGACCAGCTTCCTGGATTCTTCCAGGGATTGCCTTTTTTCTTCTACCTGGACAGTGGTAGTTTCCAGTTGCTTTTCCAGCTCAGCCAGCCGGGAAACGATACCGGCCTTTTCTTCTTCCAGGACCTTGATTTCGTTCTGCAGCTCCTGCCGGTCGGCTTCGGCTTTCTGCTTGGAGGTCTCTAAGTATTCCAGACGTTTGCTCTCACGCTCGATTTCGCCTTCCAGCCGCGACAGCTGGGACTTGAGGCTAAAAGCTCGTTCCTGGCGGTCCTTGAACCTCTTTTCCAGCTCCCAGAGCTCTTTTCTTTTCTGGGCCAGGTTTTTCTCTTCTTCCCGGACGGCAGCCAGGGCCATCTGCTCCCGGGCTTCGGCTTCCTGCAGCTCTTTCTGCACCTGCTCCAGGGCTGTTTCCAGCTGCCTCATCCGGCGGTAGAAGTGATGGGCGGTGAGCTCCCGCTGCCTTTCCCGCAGCCGGCGAAAACGGGCCGCGGCCAGAGCCTGGCGGTAGAGAGAATTCTTGGATTTTTCAACTTCAATGATGATGTCTTCTAAGCGGATCAGGTTCTGCTCGCTCGATTCCAATTTAGACTGGGCCTGTCTCTTCTTGTCCTTGTAATAAGCAGTCCCGGCCGCTTCCTCGATCAGGACCCGCTTTTCCTGCGGCTTGGAAGTGACAAAGGAGCCGATGGCTCCCTGCTCGATGACGAAGTATTCCTTTTCGCCAATGGAGTGCTTCCACAGCTCATCCTGGATGTCCTTGAGACGGACGGCTTTGCCGTTCAGACGGTATTCGCTTTCGCCTGAGCGGAATACCCGGTGGCTGATGACCAGCTCTTCCTCGTTGCCCAGGGTGATGACCCCGTCAGCCATGCTCAGGGGAGGTCTCTTGGTGTTGCCGTTGAAGATGAAATCTTTGGTCCGGTCTCCGCGGACGGATTTCAGGCGGAGGCCGCCCAGAACCCAGAGGATGCCGTCAACGATGTTGCTCTTGCCCGTTCCGTTGGGCCCGACGATGGCCGTGATCCCAGGGTGGAAAAGGATCTTGGTGCGGTCGGGGAAAGATTTAAAGCCCTGAACTTCCAGTTTCTTTATGAACATCTGATGCTATTCCTTCCTGATTTGGCCGGCAGCTTGTCTGGGGGTCGGTCCTGGATTATGGCAGCTTCGGTTCCTACCACCAGCGGGGACCGGCTTTAAGATGAGTATTGTAATCAAATAAAGGGCGTTTTTGAAGGGCGGGGACTATTTTTTTAGGATAGAACGGGGATGGACCGCGTTGTCGCGCTTCGGGCGGCTGTGCTATAATCTTCTGCCTGAGATTGACTTTAAGCCAGCGTAGCTCAGTCGGCAGAGCAGCTGATTCGTAATCAGCGGGTCGGAGGTTCGAATCCTCTCGCTGGCTCTCCCTTATTTCCCTTTCTTTTATCACCCCTTCCGGGTTAAAAAATCTCACCCCCGGAATCATCAGGAGGGGGTATTGCCTGCGCTACTGGATGAAGTAAGCTTGGGGCGAACAAGCCACTCCAGGCGTGTCCAGAAAGGGTAAAGGCGGTTATGTCAAGAACAAAGGCGAGAAAAAAGCTAACGGTCGGAATTTTCCTGCTGCTGGTTTTAACCGCCGGGGCCCTTTACTCCCAGCCCAGAAAGTACCAGGTAATAACTCCAGAGGTCAGGTTACACCTGGACCCCGATGACCGTAGCCCGGTTGTGGTCAGTGTTTCCCGGGGAGCCATCCTGACCCAGGCCAGCGCTGTCCGCTTCCGGCACAACTGGATTTTTGTTTATTATTACCAGCCGGAGAAAGGCAAGACCCTGGCCGGCTATGTCTGGGAGCCGGGACTGAGAAAGTTATTCCCGACGGTCAACGCCAGGTTGATTTACAACGGGCAGGCCGTGGCCGAACCGCGGGAGCTGGATTTTAGCCAGGATGTGGATTTCCCTTACCTCTGGGGGATGCCGAAGCAAAAGTTGCTGGAAGTGGAAGGTCAGCCCCTCGGGGTTGACCAGTCGGGCGAGACCGAGGTTCTGCAGTACCAGAGAGAAATTATGAACCGGAATTGCCTGGTGGAATATGTCTTCATCCAGAACCAGCTGACGGCCGCCCGCTTCTTCATCCTGGATACTTTTGTTGATAACAATTACTACATCTCTGATTTCATAAAGGCGAAAAACTACCTGGGGCAGCGCTTCGGCCTGCCGGTTGACGACCAGACTATCTGGCTCGATTCCACCTACCGCGAGCGCCGGGAATACTGGGGCCAGGCCCTGGGTGCCGGCCTGGTGGAGTTCAGGTCGAGCTGGCTGGTGGGAGAAACCGAGGTAGCGCTGGTGCTGACCGGCTCGGATAATCGCGTGGCTTTTGTGGCCGAGTGCGTCGGCCAGAAATATAAAACCTTCTTTTCTCATTGACCCCCTTTTACCCCCTATAAACCCCTCCTTTCTCGCCCCTTTTCCGGAAGGAAGGGGGGCGTCTTTTTGGGGCAGGGGAGTTTCCTGAGACACGGGAACCAGTCCCGACGGTTCCCCCGCAACCAGAGTTGCGGGTCCCCCTCCGCTATGTGTCTCAGGAAACTCCCCTGCCCCCTGGGTGGGTGGTGGTAAGGCAAGAAGACCTGTCAGTAAGTTTTTAAATGATCATGGCTAAAGAGAAACCTAATCTAAAAATTCTTAAGTTCTCGGCGCTGATTTTTCCAAATTTGCAATAAAAAAGGGTCAGGGAAGCTTGCTGAGACAGGGGAACCAGTCCCGACGGTTCCCCCGCAACCAGAGTTGCGGGTCCCCCTCCGCTATGTGTCTCAGGAAACTCCCCTGCCCCTGGGTGGGGTGGGGGAATTATGGAGGGGAACGCAGGCGGGGGCCTGTTTACTGCGGCGGCCAGAATTACTGGATGTAATTCAACCCCGGTAATGAGAAATCATAAGGCCTGGCTCTTTGGCAGGAGCTCAGAAGGGGAGCCGGCTCAGGTTTCTTTCTGGGTGAAAGTCAGGGAGACGCGGTTGCGACCGAGCCATTTGCTGTGGAGCATCAGCTGCTCAGCCCGTTTCACCAGAGATTCCACCGTGTCGAACCGCTGCACCAGGCTGGCACCCATAGAAATGGTGGCGTTCAGCAGTCCTGTTTCCACGGTTATGTAGGATTCAGCCACCAGCAGCCGCAGTTTGTTGGCCACGATATCCAGGCGGTTTTCGTCGATATTCAGCAGGCAGATGATAAATTCCTCGTTGTCCCAGCGGGCTACCATGTCCAGGTAACGGATATTTTTCTGCAGGGTGCGAGCGATCATCCGGATGAGCTTGGCCCCGTTGAACCGTCCGAACCTCTCCTGAATCTTGTTATAATTGTCGATATCGGCATAGATCAGTCCAAAGGGAAGGTTATATTTCTGGTATTCGGCAATCTTGTTCTTCAGATACATTTCCATGTAGAGGCGGTTGGGTATGCCGGTATCAACATCCAGAAGTTGCATCTTTTCCAGCTCCGGCACACGCAGGGGAATGGTTATGGCCGGCGAAGAGCTGGTGAATATTTCTACTATTCCAGTCGCCTGGCCCTCTGAGTTCATCACCGGCAGGGCCTTCAACCTGGCCGGCAGCCGGTAGCCAGATTTATTCTGGATAAAAACTTCCAGAACCTGGGGCTTTTTTTCCTTGAGGGCTTTATCACAGAGACAGCTTGAGGCGCAGATATTCTGGCCTGAATAATCGGTGTAAAGAGGAGTTTCAGACTGGCAGGATTTGCCGAGCATCTCTTCCCTGGTAAAACCAGTCAGGTCTTCAGCCGCTTTATTCCAGAAAACTATCTTCTTGTCCCGGTCGAGCAGAACGCAGCCATCGGTCGTATAGTCCAGGAGATGGTTGAAGAAGTCGTCCTGGACCTTGTCCAAAACCTGGAGAATGGGTTTTTCGGCCATTTATCGCTTCCTTGCTTAACTGTTATTGCCAATAACATCCTGATGCACAGTAATCTTTTTATATAATAACGGCTCTTTTTTGTCAAAATCAAATTAAGGTCATCTTTTTGTGTTTAAGGCCTGTTTTGTAACTTTCGACTTCAGGGTCGGTAGCGCCGAAATCGAGGCCGTTAAATCTATTTATGCGCCTGGCTCAGCCAGGTTCAACCACTCCAGCCCGGAACTTTAATAATCCCGGCCCGATGCTGTCCTCACAGTGGCTTGGAATAATGATAATACTGCCGGGCGTAATAGCCTTCCTGTTCCAGGAGGCTGACGCCGTTTATGATCACTCCCAGGCAGTTGATTTTGTGGTCTTCAATCTTGTTCCGGGCCTGCTTCAGGGCATTAACCGGGGTCTGGCCAGCCCTGACCACTAAAATCAGCCCATCCACCTGCTTGCCGAGCACCAGGGCATCGGATACCGCTAAAACGGGGGGCGAGTCAAAAAGAACAAAATCAAACTGCTGCTTCAGGAAAGTGATGAAAGCTCTCATCTTCTCTGAAAACATAACTTCAAGTGGGTCAGAAGGGGTGACACCGGAAGGGACTACGAACAGATTGGTATAAGCCGTAGGCCTGATTATTTCTGAGGCATCAACTATGGAGCTCAGGAAATGGGTCAAGCCCCAGGTGTAATCCACGTTGAAAATTTCCTGCTGGCGCGGTTTTCTCAGGTCGGAATCAACTATGACCACCCGCTTGTGGGCCTGAGCCAGGGCCAGTCCCAGGTTGGAAATTACTGATGATTTGCCGTCCTTGCTCAGCGGGCTGGAGAAAATCAGGGCTTTCCGGGCCGGGGAGTCAAAGGACAGCAATAGGGAAGTCCTGATAGAGCGGAAGGCTTCCGACTGGATGCAACGGGGCTCTCGTTGGATGATGAGCTCGATCTGGTGGTTATTCTTATCGTTTTCAGCGGCCCCCTCCTCGGTTTTCAGGGAGACGGACCTGGGCCTGGGTGCGTCGTGTTTCTTCTTTTTCTTTTTATCCAGAATTCCGGGTCTGCCTTTCAGCAGGCCGGACAGTGTCCTGAACTCAGCCCGGGGTCCACGGGGCTTGTATTCTTTTTCAAAAGCCGGGATGGTGCCGATAGTCGGCCAGCCCGTAGCCTGGGCAATATCCCGCGATGACTTAACCGTGGCCACCAGGTAATTTATGAATAGCGAGGTGCCGGCGCCGCCTATCAGGGCCAGGAGAACCCCGATGATGAAAGTCTTGCGACGGTTGGGAAAGGAGGGGTTAACTGGAGGGGAAGCCCGGTCCACAATCCAGACATTTAAGGCCTGAAGGTCTTTCAGCCTGGAAGCCAGGTCGGTTTCGCTCTGCCTCTTGGACAGGGCTTCAAGCAGGGCTTTCTTGTTGTCGGTTTCGATTTTCAGGCTGTTATAGAGGATGGCAGTGCTGTTGGCTTTATAGGCCTGGGCCTTGAGGTCATCCAGCAGTTTCTGCAGGTTCTGCTCCTTGGCCAGAGCCCCCTGGTACTCGGCGTAGGCAGTTTTGATAAGGTTTTCTTTTTCCCTGGTCAAGGAGTCGTAGGTGGCTTCTATCTCGGATTTCAACTTCTGCATCTCGGGATATTCGGGCTTCAGGGTGGCCAGGCGCCTGGCGTATTCCCGGCTCAAAAGGGCGTATTGCTCGCGCAGCCGGGCGATGGCCGGGTTAGAAGGCGATTCTGGCAGTTCCTCCGGTCGCAGGGCTTTGAGCTGGTTGTAGGCGCTGAATTTATTGACCCGGTCGAGGGTAGCCGTGGTCAGAGCGGTGTTAACTTCGGTGATTTTCTGGATTAGCGGAGCTTCAGCCGAGCTCAGCGGCAGAATGCCCTGGGCTGTTCCCAGCTCGGCCAGCTTCTTCTCGGCTTCTTCTATGTCTTTCCTCAGGGCCGAAATCTGGGTGCTCAGGAATTCGGTGGCCTGCTCGGAAGCGGTGTATTTTCTCTTGATAAGCATTTCAATGTAGGAGTCAAGCAGGGTGTTCAGGACCTCGGCCGCCAGCTCTGGATTCTTGTGGTTGAAGCTGACCTGGATTAACTTGGTTCCGGTTAAGGGGGAAACATTCAGACTCTCGATAAATTCGTCAATGAGTCTTTCTTTGAAAACCGGGTTATCTGGCTTGACTCCTTCTTTCTGCAGTTTCACCGGTAGCTTCGGGGCGATGAATTCCGGGTGGCTATGAAGCTTCATCTTCTCAATAACATCAGCGGCCAGCGACCGGCTTTGCAGCAGCATAGCATGACTCTGGGAATTTATTCCGCCGCTCAAACGGCTCAGTTCTTCAAATGGTAAGACGCTCTGGGTCTCATCAATCCAGATGGTCCCGCTGGCGGTGTAAATATGGGGGGAGATTAAGACATAGACAAGAGTCAGGGCAATAATCAGCACCGCCACGGTCAGGCCGGTCCATTTCCACCTGAGAACGGCGTGCCAGTAGTAAAGAATCTGTTCCAGCAGGTTCTGCTGGGTCTGCCTGGCGCCGGTGGTCGGGTTTGTCGGAGTTATTTTATCCATGATTTATCCTGAATGTTTTATTTCGCACTCGCTGTTCTTTCCTATCATCTCTTTTATTTTTTTTATATGGCTCAAGGTTGCGGCCGTTTTCTGCTCTGCCTGGCGATATCTTACTTATTACTTAACCACAATGACATCCCCATCCTGAAGGGGGAAGTCCGGTCGTTTCCCGTCTATTATCTTCTTTAGGTTAAACCACAGGTTCTTTTCCTTGCCGGTCTGGGGGTCCTTCCTTTTAACCAGGACCTGGACGGCATTAGCCCACTCGGTCAGACCGCCGGCCTGGGCTACAGCCTGAAGCAGGGTTAGTTTCTTGGATTCCAGGAACTGGATAGCTCCGGGATTCCTGACCTCGCCGTAAACATAAACAGTCAGAGTCTGGTCGAAGGGGACGATTATCTCATCCTTGGGTTTAAGCAGGATATTGGTGTCATTGCTCCTTCTAAGCAGCTCATCTACATTCAGCACGATTCTTTCTTTTTCGCCGTTATCCTGCTGCCTGAGGATGTGAATTTCCTTACCCGCCTGCTGGGTCAGCCCGCCCGCTTCCGACAGAATCTGGAGCAGGGTAGTGGGGCCGGCCATCTCGTACAGGCCAGGACGTCCTACCGCGCCCAGAATGGCAATTTTCTGATGCTCCCGGATGATAACTGTCACATGGGCGCCTTTGGTATATTTTTCATCAAGGATGGCAGCTATTCTCTTTTCCAGCTCCTGGGCGGTCAACCCGGAAGCCGGCACCGGGCCGATTACCGCCAGGGTAATTGTCCCGTCTTCGGCCACTCTGACCGTCTGGTTCAGCTCGGGCAGCTCGTAAACTTTTATCTCCAGCAGGTCCTTGGCTCCTATCCTGTAGTCAATGACCTGAGCCGCCCTGGTCGGCTCGGCCTGCTCCTGGGAAAATCCGATGCCCGAAGAAAGAATCAGGGCTACTAAAATGAGAAGAAATTTTATTGCCTGAAGTTTTGAGCGGCTATTCATTCTGTCCTTACTCCATCCAATTGCGTTCATATATTTTGTCGTATTAAGCCATTTATATTTTAATATCATAACAGGGAAGGAATTGGCAAAGCATTTTCACCCGGGACCGAGCCAAAGGTCAGGTTAAAGCCGATAAAATAGCGGTTGAGTTTTCGCTCCGCCGGTAGAATTTTTCTCTGACTCATATTCCCGAAAAAGCCGAGGTTCCATTCCCTGCCCAATCTTATCCCGATGTTGGCCGAAAGAGTTGTGAATTTATAGGTGGGAGCGATTTGCTGCCCCTCTCTTCCCAGAGGATACTCGGCCTGACCGAAAGTTATATTATTGCTCAGGCTCACCCTATCACTCAGGCGGAAAGTAAAGCCTCCACCGTAGGTTGTGCTCAGGTAGTGCAGGAAGGCCGAATAGATCGAAACGCTGAATCCCCTGGCATAATAGCCCCTGAGGCTCAGGGAGCGGTTGAGATTTATGGTGACCGAGCCGTTGCCCACGAGGTCCGAGGCGGCCTCATAGGCCGGGCTTTTTGGGTCAAGGTAAATGTAGCCAATACTGAAACCACCCTGGAAAGTGGCTCCGGTCGGGGAAAGCTCCGGGGTAAACTCCAGACCGCCCAGGACGGCATAGCTCCGGCTGTCTTTTATTCTTGATTCTATGTATTTGAAATTATAAAAGCCCATCTGGCCGTTGAGGAAAAATCGGTACCTGAGATTCGGCTGAAAATAGAGGAAGGTATCGGCATATATCTCCCGGCGGTTGAGTTCCCGGTCAATCGAAATGCCTTCATATTCGGCATTTCTGTAATTAAACCTGGAAGTGCTGAGCTGCCAGGCCACTGCTCCCGACCTGGAAAACTGCCACAGGAACAGGCCATTCCAGGCGATTTCTTCCTCTCTGATATTCAGGATCAATTCCGGGCTGAAGCGACGGCGGGTGTTGTTATAGCTGAAAGCTGTCTTGCCGTAGGCTTTCTTGAAAAGAAAGTGCAGCTGGTTGTTGGTCCTGAAGTTAAAGGCTCTTTCCTTTTCATTTTTGACGTAAAAGGCACCCTGCAACGACTGGTAGCTGTCGAAAATGACCAGTTTTTTCAGGGGCACCAGCCACTGGAAAGCCGGTCCAGCAGTGAAGGTGAAGTCAGGATATTCTTCCTCCTGGAAGCCATAATAAATATCCGAGTCATAGCCGGCATTGCCCAGGGAGAAGGCTCTGTATCCCCGGAGCGGCCCCATTTTCCAGGGGGCAGCCCGCAGCATTCCCAGAACGGCGTTGGCCATCCAGTTGGTCCCCTGGGCCCGCGCCGGAATTGGGGAAAATACGAAGATAGAAAGACATAATAAAAAAATAAAACTGCTTACCAATTTTCCAGGCTTCAATTTTTTGCCCCGTTTCTTTATACCATTAAAGGCTGTGATCTTCAATAGGCGCCTTTTCCAAACAGCACCGCCGGGATAGTCTTAAAAATGATGCTGACATCCAGCCATAACGAGAAATTATCAATATATTCCAGGTCCAGTTTCATCCAGCCGTTATGGTCAATTTCGTTGCGGCCGGATATCTGCCAGAGACAGGTGATGCCGGGTTTCATCGAAAACCGCCGGCGCTGCCAGACCTCGTATTTCTCCACTTCGCAGGGCACTGTGGGGCGGGGCCCAACAATACTCATATCCCCGGCCAGGACGTTAAAAAACTGAGGAAATTCATCTATGCTGAATTTCCTGAGAATCCTGCCCACCGGGGTTATATACTGCAGCTTTTTCTTCTTGAACTTAGGGGTGGTCATCTCCTTCAGGTCGTTTACCTGGGACAGGTGCTTGTCGGCATCAATTCTCATCGTCCGGAACTTGAGCAGCTTAAATTTCCGGCCGTGAAGCCCCAGCCTTTCCTGCCTGAAAAAGACCGGGCCGGGTGAAGTCAGTTTGATGGCCACGGCTGCCGCCACGTAGACCGGGCTTAAGAGGAAAATAGCCACTGAAGAAATGATTATGTCCATGGCCCGCTTGACCAATAATTGCCATTCACTGATGCGGACGGTGTTATAGCTTAGCAGTGGTATGCCGTCGATTTCAGTAATAACCGAACGGGCGATTTTCATATCATAGAGGTCAATGGCGATGGAGGTCTCCTTTCCTTCTACCTCGCAGACACGCAGGGCTTCCTGGATCTGGTTGAGCCTGGAGCGCGGCAGGACAAAAACCACCTGGTCAACCGGCACCTGGTGGAAAATATTCAGCAGGTCTTTGAGAGTGCCGATTACTTTCACTCCGTTAACTTCTTTTATTTCTCGCTGCTCGTCATCGTTGATGACCCCGATTATCTTGAGACCCCAGTCCGGGTTCTGCCTGACCTTGGTTATGAACTGGGCGGCCCGGTTGCCCGTGCCCACTACCAGGATGTGGCGCCAGTTGTAGCCCTGCTCCTGAATTTTCCTCAGGGCCAGGGTGACCAGAGCCCGGTCAACTAGAAGCGCCAGAGTTCCGGTGATCATAAAAATAAAAAAGAACATTCGGCTGAGGTAGGCTGCTTTCAGGACAAAAAGAGCCGTGCCAAAGCCAAAAAACATCATTACTGAGGCATTGATAATCCGCACCGCCGTCCGGTAGTAAGGCTCGATTCTCAGGAATTTATAGCTCCGGTTGAGAACGAGACAGACCAGCCAGATGACTACCCCCAGAAAATAGGCCAGGGCGTACTGATGAAAGGTATTAAGGGGAGTGCCCGTAACTTCGGCTTCCGGGATTAACGGAGAAAGCTTTAAGTTGAGGCCAATTTTTTCTCTTATTCCATAGGATAAAATAAAGGCTAAGGTCAGAAATAGAATGTCAAAAAGGAAAGCAACTTCCTTTAAGAACCTATCCCTTTCCTTCAGCATGGCCCCGTTCCCAGCGTTTTTATATTAACATTTTTTTGTCAAGTATATCAATTTTTCAGTCAAGGGTTCTAAGCACCCTGGCCGGGTTGCCGGCCACCACGGTGCGCGGGGGCACATCTTTGGTCACCACCGACCCGGCCCCGACAATGGCTCCCTCTCCGATGGTGACTCCAGCCAGAATGGTGGCCCCGGAACCCACAGAAGCCCCCTTTTTGACCAGCGTCGGAACGACTTTCCAGTCCTGCTCGGTCTGAAGCTGGCCGTCGGGCGTGGTGGCTCTGGGGTAGAGGTCGTTGATAAAGGTAACACCATGGCCAATGAACACGCCGTCTTCAATGGTCACACCCTCGCAGATGAAAGTGTGCGATGAAATTTTGCAGTTTTTCCCGATGACCGCGCCCTTCTGGATTTCAACAAAAGTACCGATTTTGGTGTTGTCACCGATGGTGCAGCCGTAGAGGTTGACAAAAGCGAAAATTTTGACATTTTGCCCCAGCTTGACATCGGGGGCGATGCGACAGTATTCCATCAGGTCCTCCCTTCAGCTAAAACAAGCTACTCTGTTAATTTTACCAGATGTCCCCTCTGGGCGATAGACCTGTTGGAAGCTTCCAGCAGTTTGACCACCATCAGACCAGCCTGGCCGTTGTTAACAGGCTCGGTGTTCTTCTGCAGGCAGTCAATGAAATAATCCACTTCTTTTTTCAGGGCCTCAGTGGCATCCAGTCTGGGAACATAGACATCACCGATGCGGTAGTTAATCAGCATATTATGAACTTTTTCTTCTGAGGTCTGGATTTTTAGCTCTACCCCGCGGTCGTAAATCTTGACCTTTTCGTCAGCTGAAATATCGTCCCAGAGAAGCATCCGGCGGTTGCCGCTGATGATGGTCCGTCTGACTTTAACCGGACTGAGCCAGTTGACGTGGAAGTGGGCGATGAGGTGGGGATTGTTGAAGTAGACAGTGATGTAGGCCACGTCTTCAAAATCGCCGTTGTAGTGGGAAACTCCCTGAGCAGAAACTGCTACCGGCTTATCTTTTATCAGGTGGCACATAACTGAAAAATCATGCGGAGCCAGGTCCCAGACCACATTGACGTCGTGCTGGAAAAGACCGAGATTCACCCGGACTGAATCATAGAAGAGAACTTCTCCCAGCTCCCCGGCGTCTATGATTTCCTTCATCTTCTGGACGGCGCCGGTAAACAGGAAGGTGTGGTCCACCATGATTTTGAGGTTCTTTTTAGCGGCCAGTTCGATCAGGGCCTCAGCTTCCTGGCTGTTGATAGTGAAGGGCTTTTCCACAAAGACGTGCTTGCCGTTGAGCAGGGCCCTGCGGGCCAGTTCATAGTGGCTGGAAACGGGGGTGACCACGGCTACCACATCAATTTCCGGGTCCTTAATCAGCTCATCGGGGTTAGAATAAGCCTTGATGAATGGGTAGGTAGAAGTAGCCAGCAGCATCCGCTGCGGCCTCAGGTCACAGATGGCTGTGAGCCGGGTCTCAGGGTTGGCGTTAAAGTTGCGAGCTACATTCGGCCCCCAGTAACCGAAACCGATAACTCCGACATTTATCATGTCTTCGCTCCCTTTTCCGGCCGGGTTCTTGGCTAAACCCGGTTGGAATAAAATTTATGTAAAGAGTCCGATATATATTCTATCTGTTCCTCCGTAAGCTCCGGATACATGGGCAGAGAAAGAATCTTGCTCTGTTGTTCGTAGGCTACCGGAAAGTCTTCCGGTTTATGCTTCAGGTAAGCATAAGCCGGGGCAAAGGGGAGAGCGATGGGGTAGTGGATGTTGGTAGCGATGCCCTGTGCCTTAAGGTAGTCAATCAACTTTTCCCGTTCTGAGATGCGGATGCAGTAGATGTGAAAGATGTGGGAACAGCCGGGCCGGATTTGCGGACATTTTATCTGCGGAATGTCTGACAGGAGCTGGTTTAGCTTGAGCGCGTGCTGGTAGCGGGCTTCATTCCAGTCGTCAATGTATTTGAGCTTGACGCTGAGAATGGCCGCCTGCAGGCCGTCAAGCCTGCTGTTAATGCCTTCTATTTCGTGGATGTATTTTTTTTGCGAGCCGTGGTTGGCAAAGAGGCGGGCCCGGCGGGCAAAGTCGTCATCGTTGGTGATGATGGCACCGCCGTCGCCGTATGCACCCAGGTTTTTACCAGGGTAAAAGCTGAAGGTGCCGGCCAGGCCAAAGGTGCCGGTTTTCTGGCCGTTGAAGGTAGCAAAGTGAGATTGGGCACAGTCTTCTATCATGAGGAGGTGGTGGCGGTCGCAGATGGCCTTGATGCGGTCCAGGGCGGCAGGCTGGCCATAGAGGTGGACGGGGATGACTGCTTTAGTTTTAGGGGTGATTTTTTCTTCGAGCCTGGCGGGGTTAAGGTGATAGAATTCATCGATGTCAACAAAGACCGGGCGGGCTCCGGTCTGGCTGATGGCTTCAGAAGTGGCTATGAAGGTATTGGCCGCAGTAATTACTTCGTCGCCGGGACCGATGCCGGCGGCTTTGAGGCTGATGTAGATGGCATCTGTCCCATTGGCGCAGCTTATGCAGTGTTTAACCCCGTATTTACTGGCAAAAGCCTGTTCAAAGGCTTCCACGTATTTCCCGCCCACAAAAGCGGTGTCATTGAGAACTGATTGAATGGCCTCATCAATTTCAGCCTTTATAGAGCGGTACTGGCTCTTCAAGTCAACAAATGGTATGTTTGGCATGTAATTTTTGCCCTTCTTTTTAATTAAAACTCTGCCTTTTGCCTGTCTTAAAATCTATATGCAGATATAGATATACCAGAGCCGGCAAAAAAAGACAATAATATTGTGTTTTAGCTGAGGCACCCATTTGCCTTGGCTATTCCTCCCGCAATTTTCTTATATAAAATCCACAAATAAATGTCAAGTTTTTTGTTGGCTATTACATTAAAAGTGTAGTAATTTATCAGGGCTATGTAAGCTGTATTTTTTAATAGCAAGAAAAGTTTTAGATAAACTATATTTAATGTCACTAAAATGTGATCATAATTTTTAAAAAGGCATAAAGCCAAGGCTTTACAAAACCCTACCTTTTCCAATATATGAGAACAAATTTGGGGAGGAAAAGGACAAATATTCATGGCAAAACCCTGTAAGCTCCGCACTTTTGATATAAGGAAAGAATATCTATTGACAGATAATATGAATTAATTTACAAAATAATCGATATAGAAAATAAAGAAATGGAAAAATTTCAGAACTGGCTTGATGAGCAACTGAGAAATAAGAGGAAAATATTAGTTCTTGAGGCGGGGTGCGGATCTGCTTCTCATTTAAGTTTTAAGAATGAAGCTTATATTGTTGGCATTGATATCTCTAAAGAGCAGCTATTAAGAAATAAACAAATCAATGAGGCTATTTTAGGGGATATCCAGGATTATCGATTGCCAAGTGAAAAGTTCGATTTGATTATATGCTGGGCAGTGCTTGAGCATCTGCTTTATCCCGAAAAGGCTTTATATAATTTTATAAATGCAATTAAAAAGGATGGGCTGATTGTATTAGCCTTGCCCAACGTTCTCTCAATCAAAGGTTTGGTAACAAAATATACGCCATTTTTCATCCATAAGCTATATTATAAAAAAATAATGGGCAGAAAAATTGTGGGTAAAGAAGGTTACGGACCATTCAGGACTTATCTGAAATTCTTATTGGCACCTAAAATACTTAAATCTTATTTTGAAAAGCACGGTTTCACTATTGAATATTATGAGACAATGGATATTAGCAATTCTATATGGTGGAAAGAAAAATCACAAATTGCAAGATTCTTGATGAATATTTATAGGGGGCTAAAAGAAATCATGAGAATTGTAAGTTTTGGAAAACTTGGGGATAGCGATTTTATATTGGTTTTAAAAAAATAGTTGTTAAGAATGGATTTATTGATCGAGATCATTAGAATAAAAAGTCTTAATAAAGTAAACATCTTGACAAGAAAGCATTTCTTGTTGAACCTAAGGACAAATAAAAAATGATTTTAAATATGATGATATTTTTGTTGATAAGTGATATCGTCCTGCTTCTCTGATAAGGCAGGCGGGAAGAAAAATGGGATATTTATAGAAAGAAGGCATAGGCAATAATAGTAAGAGGGGATAAATACCTAAGAAATTAAGTATTTAGGATTAATAAGGTCTGGCTCTTTATCAGCTAATGATGTCAGAATAGACAAAGATTTCTGAGTTGGACCCGATCATAATGAACTAGGTATACTTATTGTAATAACCGCAGGAAACCGAATTAATTGTTTTAAATGTGGCTAGTGTATAAAAATGTTCGCGATTTGAGCTAAGAGGATGAGCCATCGTAATATCTCCTTTTAGAGAACTCAACTTCAAAAAAGGAGGTTTTTACTTACGATGGCTCAAAGAGATTATAA